>MDSX01105115.1_pt1 | contig 31800 bp, 31 predicted proteins | sample 811141 | NCBI WGS metagenome assembly MDSX01 (sample SAMN05326642, study PRJNA326480) | marine metagenome | isolation source: seawater | place: Atlantic Ocean: South East | collected 2010
AAAATATACCACAATCCGATGCAGTGGTGGATGAGGAAAGAAATACAAATGGCAAAAAATAATTTTTGTAAAAATTATGCATATGTTAATGATAATTGGATGGAGGAATGGAAAGATGAATTATTGAATAATAAAAAAAATTAACAATGAAATTAGCAATGAATTTTGTGATATGCGGTCAAACATGGATAACGAAATTAAGTTGAAGATATTCGATGAAGCACAACTAGTGCGTTCGATAAAAATACAGAACGCGATGTAATGCGTTTCATAGAAGATCTGTAAGGCAGCACAAATATTTTATTTGTTACACAGCTTCATTCGACTGTAATAAATGCGACTACTTGTATAAATTTGATAAAGTAAAAATTATTGCACATTGTAAGACAAACGGAATTTTTTAAAATAGATAATTGAAATTTTCATTGGGAAATATTTATGGCTGAATCAACGAATGTTGGGTTTATTACTGTTCGGACTTCGTCTACTAGACTTCCAAATAAATGCTTGCTTCCACTGGGCGATGAGACAGTAATAAGCCATGTGATAAAGCGTTCTATTGCATATGGAATTGAGCCAATAGTCTGCACAAGCACTCATACTAGCGATGATATTCTTGAGGACATCTCAAATGAGCTAGGCGTCAAATGTTTTAGGGGATCTTTAGTCAACAAACTGAAACGCTGGTTGGACTGCGCTGAACACTTTAATGTTGATTCATTTCATACCATTGATGCGGATGATCCATTTTTTGATGGTTCAGAAATGATCGAGAGCCTTAATCTCCTTGTGTCAGGGAATTGCGATGTGGTTTGTCCGACAGAGTCAAGCTCTTCTGGAGGCGCAAGTGTTGGTTACTCTCTAACTAGCGCTGTCGTAAAAAGGGCCTTAGTAAATTTAGAAAATGACACTGATACAGAAATGATGTGGTTTTATTTAGAAAAATTACCCGGTGTAAGGATGGCTATATTGCCTGAGAGTCGTCGTCTGATTTCAGGTATTAGGCTGACATTAGATTATGAAGAGGACTACTGGTTATTAGCGTCCATTGCGAGAATTCTAGGCAACAGTGCTAGTAGAGATGCCGTGAATCAACTTTTTTTGAATAATCCTGATTTTAGTAAAATTAACTTTTTTAGAAACAAAGAATGGAAAGATGCACAACTTGCCAAAAACATAAAATGATAGGAGATATAAGTTGAATAATAAATTAATTAATGACTACTTGTCAGATACGATTCCTAAAGATAGTAAATTTTCTTATCCGGAAGTTGCAAATGCACTTGATGTATTACTAAATCATAATGCGGGATATCCTTGGGTTAATGAATTTGAAAAAAAGTTTGCTTTACGGATGGGTGTAAATTTTGCAATAGCCTGTAATAGCGGAACGTCAGGGTTACATGCTGCGCTTTATGCCGTCGGTATTTCAAAAGGTGATGAGGTTATTATTCCTGCTTTAACTGTAATCATGGATGCTTATGCAGTTCTTCATCATGGTGGTGTTCCGGTTTTCGCTGATGTTGACGAATCTACTCATTTGATAACCACGGATGAAATCGAGAAAAAAATCACCGCAAAAACTAAAGCAATCATTACCGTAGCATGGGATGGAATTTCCTGCGATATGGATTCCATAATGGCCTTAGCAAAAAAACATAACTTAATGGTAGTAGATGACTGCGCCAGAAGTGTGTTGTCAACATACAAAGGCGAACTTGTCGGGACATTAGCAGATATAAGTGTTTTTTCTTTCGAGTCTAAGAAGCATCTTAGTGCTGGAGGTGAAGGAGGAATGATCGTTTCTAATAATGAAGAGTTGGCCGTAAGAGCAAGAAAATTTGCAGGAATTGGATATAAGCACATGACAGCGGATGCAGGGCGGACTCATCTTGCGATTGATACTGTGCAAGACCCATCGTATAAACGATTCGATACTATCGGCGTTAATTATAGGATGAATGATATAACAGCTGCTATTGGAATGGGCCAGTTACAAAGAATTGATGAAATAGTTGGGAGAAGGCAAGAGGTGGGCAAACTTTTTCTCGAGATGACATCAGGATTTGAATGGTTCATTCCTCAGGCTATTCCCGATAATTGCACACACTCCTACTATACGTTTAGTGTTGACTATCGGGGATTTGAGTATTTTGGGGTAAGTTGGAAAGAGTTTTATAACCGATACAAGGCATTGGGAGGTGATGGATTTTATGGAATTGTTGCAATTCCTTACACCGAGCCGGCTATTGCAGGAAAAACATTTGGGCAAACTATATGTAGTCCGGGGCTATGCCCGATCTCTGAAGGACTTCAGCAGAGAGTAATGTGCTTTAAAACAAATTATCGTGACATTGATGATGCGCGAGAAAAGATTATCATTTTAGTTAATTTAATAAGGTCGCTTTAATTACACCAGTATCTCAAACCCAAGTGAAAAATCAAAAATTTGGAATCTCTCAGGGTCGATTAACCGAATCTGAGCAACTACAAAGGTTTCCTTCAGAAGATTGGCAGTCTGAATTTTATTGTGCTCAGAGGGTGGGCATCAACTTTATAGAACTATTAACGGAGAGAGAATTTAATAAGGATAATCCTGTTTGGTCGTTATCAGGGCGTCAAGAGATAAAAGATGTATGCACTGCGACCAAATGCGAGATCTATTCAATATGCATAGATTATATAATTAATCATTCTTTGCTTGATGATAGGACTGCTTTAGAGAATGTGCGAAGAGTCTTTGCTGTGGCGGACGATCTTGGCTGTAAAGTTGTTATTTTTCCGCTTTTGGAGGAGAGTAATCTTAACTCGCGAAATTCAAAGAGGTTTGCTGAAATGTTTATTTTATTGGCTGCTGAGGCGACTAACCATAACTTGATGATTTGCGTGGAAACGTTAATGAAAGCAAGTGACTTGGTGGAATTCTTAGAGAGAGTCAACAGAGATAATGTTAAGGCAGTGTTCGATACAGGTAATAGGGTTGTCATCCCCGATGGTAGTGATTTACATAATGAAATACTTTGCCTTGACGCCTTCATTGCACATGTTCACATAAAAGATAAAAATAGTAGTGGAGAGAACGTAATATTGGGAACAGGGCTTGTTGATTTCAGAGCTGTATTTTCAGCGCTGAGAAGAATTAATTATCGAGGGCCGCTGAATTTCGAAACGACTAGGGGGCGAGACCCTCTAGCTACAGCTGCTTTCCACATATCGTTATGTAAGTTTTTTCAAAATGAAGTCGATAAAGATATATAGTGAAACAAAGCTTTATGCGGGAGGTGACGCATGAATGGTAAGTTGTTTGGGAAAAAATGTTTAGTGACTGGTGCTTCAAGGGGTATTGGTAAATCAATTGTAAAAAGGCTGTTAGAGTCAGGTGCGAAGGTAGTTGCATCCGCATCAAACAATGAAGGCTTGATTGCGTTGGAGGCTGAGTTCTCTAATTTTAGTCAAAACTTAATCACCATAAGTGCTGATCTAAGTTCAACGTCCGATGTGGACATGCTTTGTAGGTCTGTAACCACTGCTGTTGGCAATATCGATATACTAATAAATAATGCTGGCATTCTACACTTGGAAGATTTGCAAAATTGTAGCGAAGATTTACTCAGAAAAAGTTTTGAAGTTAATTTCTTTTCCGCCTTTGCCTTATCTAGATATTTCTCTGAAAGCATGATTAAGAATAGTTCTGGGATAATAATAAACATCTGTTCATCTAGCTCATACATGGTGGTGGCGCCGCAGCACAGTATATATGCATCAACAAAGCATGCGCTGTTAGGACTAACAAGAGCCTTGGACGAAGAGCTAAGGCCTCATAATATAAGAGTTGGATCTGTATCACCAGCTGGTGTTTCAACCGATATGATGAGTGGACGGGGAGACCTTGATCATTCAACGTTTATGTCGGCTGATGATGTGGCGAGTTCAGTCATGGTTCTAGTCGAGTCTGACGGGCCCGGTATCATTTATGAAATGCGCATGTGGCGCATGAATAGGTAGAGCTTCGTCTACTTAAAAATAACCTCCGAACTTAGTTCTGGATCTCAAAATTATGATAAAAACCTTTACTGATAAGTTTTCTTTACACGGTAAGACTGCAGTTATCACTGGCGCCAATGGCATGCTGGGTCGAAAGCATACTCTAGCATTGCTTGAGCTAGGTGCAACAGTAGTGATGACAGATATTGACATCAAAAGCTTAGACCAAGTAAAGACAGAATTAAAAAATAGCTCCTCCAATGGAAACATTGAAACTTTGACTATGGATGTGGTTTGTGAGGCATCCGTCTTTGATGCACATAGTTTTATTTTTAAGAATATTGGCCGTGTAGATATTTTAATAAATAACGCCGCGATCAACCCAACTGCAAACTCTTTAGTAGGGAACACAAGAACAACGAGGTTAGAAAACCTTTCTCTAGAGCGTTGGTCAAATGAGCTTGCAGTTGGATTGACTGGGGCATTTTTGTGCAGCAAAGTTTTTGGATCTGCAATGGCTTCAGATGGCAGGGGGGGGGTAATTTTGAATATTGCGTCTGATTTGTCGGTGATTGCCCCAGATCAAAAATTATATAGACAAGAGCAATTGCCTGAGGAACTGCAGGCTGTCAAGCCGGTGACTTATTCGGTAGTTAAGTCTGGGATTGTTGGGCTGACTCGCTATCTTTCCTCGTATTGGGCTCATAAAGGAGTGCGGGCCAACGCGTTAAGTCCAGGTGGAGTATATGTTGACCAAGATGCGGAGTTTGTTACGCGCTTGGAGCAACTGATCCCCATGGGAAGGATGGCACAACCAGACGAATACTTAGGTGCGATTCAGTTTCTTTGCTCTGATGCCTCGGCGTATATGAACGGTCAAAACATAGTTATGGACGGTGGTCGCTCTGTCATCTGATTTATCACGTCAAATTTAGTACTGAATATGTTGTCAAAATCGAGTTTTTTTGAAAAATTCTTAACAGTTACACCTGGGCTTAGATCTGGCTCCAATGGTATTTACTTTTCATCAGTAAGCATGGAAGGGCTTGAGGAAATGCATAAATACTCAATCAATGAAAAACTTTATGAGTTTTTTGAATTTGATGCATTCAAGCACCAGTCTGAAACTGCAAATTATATCAAAAAGCTATTGCTACGAATGTCGGGCCCAGACCTAGAGCGGACCGCATCATATTGGTTTGTTCGACGTGTGACTGACGATACTTTGGTAGGTACAGCTGGGCTACTAAATTTAGATTACGCACGAAAATCTATTGAGTGGGGTTATGGAGTTGACCCTGATTTGTGGGGGCAGGGTTATATTTTAAAAATTCAGGAGGATTTAAAGACTTATGCCTTTGAAACTCTGGGCCTGAATCGGCTACATGGAGTTACAATGGCTAATAACAAAAGGACCATAGAATCAGTAATTGCGGCAGGGGCGAAAAAGGAGGGAATCGCTCGAGATTATTACTGTAAAAAAGGTGTTTTTATTGATGGCTGGCAATACTCAATTTTAGCGAAAGACTACTTTGCGGAAAGAGGCAACTCAAGAAGTGAGATAACAATTTCCTCCAAAGATATAATTACAGTTTTAACTGACCTTCTGCCTCAAGAATCTATTGATGTTAATACCGCTATGGAAAATTGTACGAGCTGGGATTCGTTGACGCACATGAACATAATGATTGAATTAAAGGAAAGATTTTCGGTTGATCTTTCCTCTTCAGATATAGCAGAAGCCATTTCCGTAAAATCAATAACAGAGTTATTGAATCGCTAATTGTAATTATAAGCTATTACATGAAAGAACCTTTAAATTTTACAAATCTTATTTTTGATAAGTTGCGCCAGTTTCCAGAATTAATAGGTTTAAAAGTCGGTGATGAAAGTTTTTCTTATCAACATATTATTAAGTACTCTTTACTGACGGCGTCTTTATTAAAATATTTAGGAGTTAAAAAAGAAGCTGTTGGATTAATTGGACAGAGGTCTCCGTCATCATACTTTGGTATTTTAGGAATTATGTTTTCTGGATGCCATTATGTTCCAATCAATCTAAAGTATAATTTAGACAAACAAGTCAAGATTATCCAGGATTCTAAAATAAGAATTTTGGTGGGAAGTGGAGAAGACTTAGAATCATTTAGTGCCGCTTTAGATGAAAAGGTTCGTGAGAGTATCGAGTTTTGGGTTGTCCCTCATGGAAGATCGAATACTAGTGATGAGAGATGGTTTAGTGAGTTTTCCATAGATAATATCCCAATTTTAGATGAACCTGAATCTGAGCATGTTAGCCATTTGGCATACATCATGTATACATCAGGGTCAACGGGTCACCCAAAAGGCGTTCTCGTAAGCCAGGATAACCTGTTAGCTTGGTTAAAAAACATGTCTCTGTTGTATTGTATGGATAAGGGGTTCAGGGCTTCGCAGACTTATGATTTAAGTTTCGATCTGTCCGTTGCAGATATGTTCTTTACATTTTCTAATCATGGCACGTTGTGTGTGCTGAATGAAAAAGAACTATTGTTGCCGAGAGATTACATTATTAGAGAAAATATTGAATATTGGAGCTCGGTTCCGACATTAATTGCCTTCATGCATAAGATGGGGGTCCTAAAGTCTAATGTTTTTCCAAGTATTAAGAAGTCTGTTTTTTGTGGAGAGCCGTTGCCGAGGCATCTTGCAGATGCTTGGAAAATAGCAGCACCTAATAGCAGTATTGAGAATCTATATGGTCCAACGGAAGCAACGATTTGGCTTACAAGGTATGTTTATGAAGGATATGACGATACGGACAAATTCATTAATAACAATTTGCCTATAGGGGCTCCATTCGAAGATCATGATGTGAAGTTGATAGATGCGGATGACAATATTGTTGAGGATTCCAATCGTGGGGAGATTGTTTATAGAGGGCCCCAGATAACTCTTGGCTACTTAAATGATCAGTTGAAAACTGACGCATCGTTTACAAAGTTCAAATGGGATCCAAAACAAAGTATTTGGTATAAGTCGGGTGATATTGGCTGTTACAACTTAAAAGGCTCCTTAGAGTGTCTTGGACGAAAAGACAATCAAATAAAGTTGGGTGGTAGAAGGATTGAGATTGCGGAAGTAGAGTTATCTTTGCGGTCCTTTCGGTTGCTAGAGGATCTTGTGATAGTGCCAATGAAAGATGAAGATAACAGAGTACTTGAATTAGTTGGCTTCACAATGAATGCTATCTCATCAGAGGAGTTAAGAACTATAAAGCTCAGCAGCCTAGATAATCTTGAAGCTATATTTTTCCCGAAAAGAGTTTTTGAGGTTGAGAAATTTCCAGTAAATACAAGCGGAAAGTTAGATAGAAAACGCCTAGAAGAGATGGCAGTGACATTAGGTGGCCGGTCATAAGAATGTCTAAGCTGTTTAAACTCTTAAAAAGAATATTTTTTTCGAGGCCAGATTCTGATCAATGGTTCATGGCAGAATTTAGATTGACAGATGAGGATTATTACAAATCCATTTACGAGAATCTAATCGAGATTATTGATGTTAATTTTGTACAACGAAATATTTACCCAATTATGCAGACTACTAGAGCTATTATCGCCGGTTTTCTACTACATGTGTCATTGATGCATATGCTATGCGCAAAAGTGCTTTATAAGAAATATTTTGGGAATAATAAATATTATCGCGATTTTATATCTGAGATTCTGTTTGAGGCGCACGATGATAAATCGAATCAGCATTGTACAATTTTGATAAAACCAAAGGAGCAGTAGTAGTTCCGCTCCGAAATGCGTCAGAAATTGTTATAGGGTGTGGCGCTTTTGTTTTAGTAGAACTGTCTAGTACAGATATCAGTGCCATAAGAAAAGAGAGTACTAAATTCTTGAATAGTATATTTTCACCAAAGAAGATATTTTCACCAAAGATTTTCCTCGGTCTCAAAGTGAAAAGATTGATCGGAAGGCCTTAGAGAATTTGGCAATACATCTGATGGGCACATAGTAACATTGATCTACTGATAAAATTTTATACTAGGATGAAGTCTCTGGAATCTCAGTTTAAAGCTTGTTTTAAACAAGCCAATAAAACATAAATAATATGAGGGTTTTCCGCCGCAAGATATTCTGGAAGCTGCCGAAGCGAGCAAAATTTGTTATTATAGATCGTGATAACAGTAGTCGTTCCAAATCTGTTTTACCTGCTGGTTCTTCAGTTGAGATAATAGATACGAGACCCGTGCATTGGAACATTCATCCGAGAGTGCTGTTATCAATGGTTATGTGTATGCGCCATGTAAAGTTCAGATTAAATAGCCGGTATTCTTCGTCGTTTATAATGGGAATACTCAAGCAAATTGAGTGTGCTCACATAAAAGCAATTCTTACTTGGATAAAACCTAAAGCTGTCGTAACGGGTATTGATAACAGCGAAAGATGGTCTTGGCTTTCAGATAATTGTAGCGATATACCGTTCTTTGCAATCCAAAATGGGTTTAGACTTTCGTTTGATTGTAACACCAAAGTTGCATTTAGCTCGCAGCATTATTTTTGCTTTGGAGAGCGGGAGATAATCGATTTTCCCAAATTTGGTTATCGTGTAGGTAGTTTTTATCCTGTTGGCTCTTTATTAGCTTCGAGACACTTTAAAAAGATTTCTTCTGATAAAATTACTCATTATGACATTTTGATCGTATCATGCTGGCGAGGAAATATTGGATTCAGGAAAGATGTTAGAGAGAGCATGAAGTCTATGGAATTAATGGACAAAACTATATTTAAGTATCTCAAAAATAAAGATCTCAAGGTGGCAGCGATTTTTCGATCAGAAAGGCAATCCGATGATTGGATAATGCCAGATATAGGTTGTTCTGAAGAGAATTACTTCAAGTCAATTTATGGAGATGAAATCAAATTAATAGACACTAATTTTTCAGAGAGGAACGTATACTCAGAAATGCTTAAAGCTAAAGTACTATTAGCGGCTTTTCCTACAACGTGCCTTTTTGAAGCTTTTGGTTGGGGAAAGAAGGTGCTTTACGCAAACTTTTCTGGAAACAAAACATATTTTTCTGATGTTTCGAATAAGATTTTGTTCGACTATACTGGTGAAAATGAGGAGCGGTTTTTTAGTTTGTTAGATGATCTCTTGATAAAAAGGTGTGAGGACTACGTTGCTGAGCATCAAGAATTGATGAATTATTATATGAAATTCTCCAAAAATCTGGTTACCGAAGATTTAATTCAAAAAAAGATTTGCGAATTAATTTAGTAAGTGCAAATAAACTTGTTTAGAAAATAACTATTATAGAAAAAAAGTAATAATTTATATAAATGAAGCGTACAATGAGTAATCTAAAGAAGATCTACAATGAATTAGGATATGTAGTAATAAAAGATGGAATATCCGATAGTCATGTTATGGAATACCGAAAACAGATTCTTAAATTCTTTCATAAGAACCCAGGTGAAAGGCAGATGACACCCACTAGTATATTAAAATATTTTCCGGAAATATATGACATTCAAACTAATCAAAAATTATTGTCAACTGCGAAAGAAATATTCGGCACCTTTTCTTTTGTTAATAATTTTCAGATACAAAAGAATATGTGTAATAGCTCACATGCAGGGGGTTGGCATATTGATTCCCAAAATCAATATATTACCGGAGAAATTAACGCCTCGAATGATAAAAATCACAGAGTTGCAAAAATGGGGTTGTGCTTGACTGCTGATAATTGCAGGTTCGGTCAGTCCATAGAAATAGTTCCGAAATCTCATAAGTTAAATCACCGCATCAGATTTTTACTACGAAAGTTTTTAGACTTAAAGTTAGTACCTTGGCTTATAAAGCGGATATTTGTTAAAAAGCTTGATGGAGTTATAGGCAAGGGGGATTATGTAATATTCGACTCGAAGTTATTGCACCGCTCTGCGACTGCAGATAAATCTAAGATCAAAGACATCTCAGGGTTTAACTCTTTTGAGATAGCAGATGATTCAAAACTGACGGTGTATTTTGAGGTTGGAGAATCTGAGTCTGTTAACACTTTGCTCCAATCGGCATTAACTCATGCGATGGAAAGTGAACGGGGACAAGACAAAGAGAAATTCATATCAGATTATATGAGGGTTGATAGATCCTCTATCCCACCTGAGGTAATTGATACAGTGGGATCCTATGGAGGTAGTATTGCAGTTGTTTCAGAGAAGGATAGGAGTAAAGCTGATGAAATTTATAACAGTTAGATGCGCTGAAATTTGTAAAAAAATTATCCGACTGTCATTATTGGCCAAGATAAAAAAAGTTAAAGTGAATAACCATTAATTTATATTAGTTGGTCTGAGTTAATTTTCATAAGCGAAGTGACGAGATATCAGGCGGCTCAAATAATTAGCAATATATTAAGTATTCAACAAGTGACTTAATCATATGGTGTATAAATTTTGGAGATGAAGTGTTAAAACCTACTGAGAATTTGGAAACTGTAAAATGTGACTTCTGTGGAAGTGATGAGTGGCTCAAGGTATCTGAACAAACAGATATTATTCATCGGGTAACCGAACAAGTCTTTTCAGTGGTCAAGTGTAAAAAATGCGGACTACATTATACTAATCCTCGGCCTAACCGTAGTGATATAGGTAATTTTTACGGCTCTAATTACAGTTTTCACGGTGGATTCAGTTTAAGAATGTTCATTAAGGATAAGTTGGGACCTTTTATAAAATGGTTTGCAAACAGCCCTCTAGCTATTGTCTTTATTTTGATCCTACCAGTTTCGAAGCTATTGAGTCAAAATTCAACGACATTATCACGTCAGCTAATACGCAAATAAAACCTGCAGTAATCTTTTTATAAGAAATTAGCCTTAAAATAATAAGAGATGATTACGGAATGAATAGACCCTCGTTAAAAGAAATCAAAGAGACATCGATTAGAGATAGATATTACCCTTACGAGACTTGGGTGGACCATATCTTTTCTCCATTATCTCCATATTTAGCGTGGCTGTTTATACGCTTGAATATCAGTGGGAATGGTGTTTCGTGGATATCAGGCTTCGTAGCAATAATTGGCGGTATATTAATGGCGACTGAATCGCCTATATTGATACTTATTGGATCTTTTGGATATATGCTGTTTTATCTACTGGATTATGTGGATGGGGCGGTAGCGAGATTGAATAAAAAGACAGGGGTCGGCGGTCAATATATAGATTTTATAATGCATGTTATCTCGCATGTTGCAATTATTTCTGGACTGGCCCTTGGCGCTATTTCTCAACTTGGAAGCGCGATCTACCCGTTAGTTATTCTGGCTTTGGTGGCCTCTGGTTTAAATCATGCTCGGCATTCTATTGCTTGGTTTGCAATAGTTATGGAGCAACAAAAAAGAAAAGCAAAAGGTTCAGATATATTGCCAGATGAGCCCGAATGGACCGAATATAAAGAACCTCATATTGTTTATGAATGTGTTCGAAAATTTACTGTTTTGGTGTTTCATGAAAATTATCTAATTTTCTTAATACCTCTTTTGGCTTTCACTCAGCTATTCGTTTTCACAGAAATGATAGATTTTAGAGTCTTGCTTATTACAATTGCCGCTCTTGTATATTTTCCAATTTCAGTTTTTGAAATTATACGGTTAACGAATCGTAATGGCGTAGACGAGGCTTATTGGAAACTTTTCGACCCCAAATCAACTCCATCCATTCCTGACGACCACTTTTTTAGAGCACGGGAAAAGGGTGAAAAAGGCTGGTGGGAAAAAAATAAATAAACCTCTACCATACATCTTAAGTCATCTTCAATTAAACTATGGCCTATTGGTTAAAGTGTAAAATATTATGAATATCGCGACCCCATTAAAAAACGTGTTGAAGTCTCACCTAGCTTCCTCTAAGGCGATGTTGGCTGTTAATGTCCAAAGCATCCAGCAAATTGAAATTGTTTCCCTCATAAGTTCAGAGCTTCAAACAGAAGTTATAATTCAGTTCTCAGCCAAATACATTGATTATTTTGAAAAATTGATTGGAATAGAAGGAATCCTAGATAAATATAAAAGTAACAAGTATTTGTACTTCCATTTAGATCATTGTACGGACGAGCGTTTGATCACTTGTTGTATTAATTGGGGCTTTGATTCAGTGATGTACGATGGCTCAGCCTTTTCGATCAATGAGAATATTTCGAATACCAAAAAAATTGTTCTATTGGCAAATTCCAAAGGTGTATTAGTTGAAGGTGAGGTGGGGATTGTAGGTGGGGTTGAGGATGGTTTCGAAGGAGGTGGCAGCTCTATTTTTAATCTTGATGATGCGCTATCTTTTTATACTGAATCAGGAGTCGACCTGTTAGCACTGGGCATCGGGAATGCCCATGGCGTTTATGTAACAAATGAGAGTGTAGATGTGAATTTACTATCTATTTTTCAGGAACGGTTACAAGTTAAGTCTTGTTTGGTCCTTCATGGAGCCACTGGGTTAGATGATGATCAAATTTTGAATGCGATCAAATTTGGTGTGGTAAAAGTGAATTTTTCGACAGAATTAAAGTTGGTTTATCAAGAAACTATTTTAGCCCTTGGGGCTCGGACACTACACGACGAAATATATTTATATGAGAGATTGAGCGAGAGATTGAGACCCGCACTTACTAGCATAATAGGAAAGATGGACACAAAATGTATCTAATCGTTAATTTAGGACTTAAATCAATTCGAATTATTGTTTTCAATGATGCTGGAAAGACGATGTACTCCGATTCGTTTCCTGTACACACCTCACTGCAAGGTGAGAGAGTAGAGCAAGATGCTGTCGAGTGGAAAATTTTGCTTTATAAGTTACTTGATGGTTTAGCGGACAAAACTGATCTGATGCCTCAGATTGAGTTTATAACAAGCACAACAAGCTCCTCCTGTGTGTATGGTTGCAATGGGGAAATGAAGCCTATTACTAAGGTTTTGATGGTTTCTGATAAAAGGGCGAGCGAAGAAGTTGCGTCTATTCAGGCAAAGCCAATATATATCAAGAAAAATATAAAAGAGCCTATCAATTGTAGTGAGTCTTCTAATGTTCCAAAATTGCTCTGGATTAAAAACAACGCTATCGAGATATTCAAAGATATAAAGCATTGGTTGGGTGCGAACGAGTTTCTGAATTATGAATTCACTGGAGAAGTTGTTACAGATAGTTTAAACGCTTCAAAGTCATTTTATTCAGAAGAAGAAGGTCAATATCATAATGATATTCTTGATGATATGTCCATTCCATCCAGTGTTCTTTCCGAAGTCATAGAAATGGGCTCAGCTCTAGTCCTGTCAAATCATTTAATGGAGTCATATCCATTTAGTAAAAAATGTAAGTATATAATTACAACTTATGATGCAATTTGCGCGGTAGTCGGATCTTTTTTGGGTGATTCAGGAGATGTTTGTGATGTCTCTGGAACTGTGACGTCAGTTCGCGCTTTAGCCGAAAAAGATATGCATATTAAAAATAAAAGTAGTGTCATTCAGAGGCAAAGTATTCCCTTGATCGGGCATACCATGATTGGGTGTTCTAATAATTTAGGTGGAGGGATTGTTGAATGGTATAAGCAAGCCTTTTATTCAAATACTGCTGCAGATTACACAGAAATAGAAAGCGATGCGCAAGGTTCTTCGCCAGGTGCTAATGGGTTAATATTCTTACCTTTTTTACTTGGAGAGCGGGCACCGTTTACTGATAAAGACATAAGGGGTACATTTTTTGGTATCAATAGAGAATCGCAGCGGAAGGACTTTGCAAAGGCAGTGTTCGAATCAACAGCTTTCGTTACTAATGATCTCCTTGGATTAATTAGAGAAGAGGATTTTGAAATAAAGGCTTTAAGTGTGAGTGGCGGTTTGGCAAGGATAGATTTAATTAATCAAATAAAAGCAGATGTCACAAACTTACCTGTGAAGGTTATCAATAATTTTGAGAGCACCTCTGTGGGAGCGCTTATTTTACTAAGAGTTTCTTTGGGGCATTATGATACTGTCTACTCTGCAGCAGCAGACTTAGTATCAATAAGAAAAACTATTTTCCCTAATAAAAATAATGTTGAGATATATTCTGATGCGTTCGGTTTATACAGAGAAATGGTCAAATTAACTGGTAGAGTTGGTTCCTCACACAAGGAATTTACTGATAGGATAAAAAACTACTCTTCTACCACCGTGAGTAATCTATAATATGCATTATCAAGTAAGACCTGAAATTAAAATTGGCCCATTGGTTGACATGATTCCGGATACTGCCTCATTGGGTAAGGTGTTGATCCTTACCACAAAGTCACTTAATAAATTTCATCGAATTCAAGAAATTTTCGGTACAGAGAGCTGTAAAGTCGTCACTGATGTTGAGCCTGAATTACCTTTTTCTTATATTGAAAATCTATACAGTTCTATTGAGACTTTTCCAAATACAATAATTGCTATTGGTGGCGGTTCGGTAATGGACTTGGGGAAAGCTTTTTCAGTAGCAAAAAGTTTTTTAATATTAAAAGATCTTTTTGAGAAAAAAAGAACAAACTACGAAAAACATGCTCAACTAATCTCAGTTCCGACAACATTCGGGACAGGCGCGGAAACATCTTTTGGATCAATCTTGTATGATGATGTGAATGGCATAAAAGATGGATTGAGAAGCAGAGAAATTCAGTCAAAAACGGTTATTATCGATCCTCAGTTGTACTTATCTGCACCTTCGAAACTCATGGCTGAATCGGGATTTGATTGTTTAACGCACGCTATAGAAACATATCTGTCAAAGGCAACTAATGAAATAGTTAAATACCAGTCTGTAATAGCAATCAGAACGGTTTTTGATCATCTGGAAAACGCAGTCTTTAAAAAGGATGAAAGTGCTGTCGTTAAAATGTGTATAGCTTCAATGATGATGGGGGTGAACTTAGCCTATAGCTCGACTTGTCTGCCCCATAGGATTCAATATGTCATCGGGCCTATGACTAAAACCTCTCATGCTCAAGGCCTATCAATGCTGTATAAAGGGTGGTTAAAACTAATACGAGGGCAAGTTAATGAAAGAAGTGAAATTCAAAATTTACTTAAGGATCTCAAAATGTCTTTCCCGGAATTCGAGGATAAAATACTTTTATTAAGAAAAGAACTAGAAATCGATTACGGTCTAGCAGATTTTCGTGTAAACGAGGAAAATATAGATAGCATTGCTCAGTCAGTTGTTGGTAACTTAACTAATGACCCTTTTTATAAGGATATTAATTCAATCCGTTTATTACTTAGTGGAGCATTAAAAGTATGAGGGCAGTTATTTTAGCCGCTGGCAAAGGAAGTAGGTTGGGCAACCTTACTGATGATACTCCAAAAAGTATGCTTAAACTTAACGACGATCACACATTGTTGAGTTATAACGTTATGCAGCTTAGTGAGGCCGGTATTGAGTCTATAATATTGGTTTCAGGCTACCAGTCACAAAAAATCGAAGATTACTCAAAAGAGCTAGCAATAATCTATGATATCTCTATTGAAATTGTCTTAAATCCATTTTGGGATCATTGCAATGTTTTAGGTTCATTTTATATGTCTTTAGAGATAATTAAGGATGACTTTATCTTTCTTCATGCTGATACCTTGTCTTCAAAGGAGGTGGTCGACGGTCTTATCGCTAGTGTGAGCGATGTTTGTCTAGCAGTTGATCTTAAGCCGTGTGGTGAAGAGGAAATGAAAGTTTGGTTGGAAAATAATAAAGTTAAAAGAATTACAAAGTGTGACATTGGCTTTAAAGCGGATGGAGAGTTTGTCGGTATAGCAAAATTCAGTCGTCGTATGATTGCATATTTCAGGGAAAAATCTCGAGAAATATTTAAATTAGGAGTTCTCGACTCTTATATGGAGCAAGTTCTAGATAATGGTCTTTTAGAGGATAGCCTACTAGTAGAGTACTTTGATGCATCTGCGTACTCGACTATAGAGATTGATTTTATTGAAGATCTTGAAAAAGCGCAATCGATGTTCGGCGATTAAGTATATTACACGAGCCAATAAGGAAGGTTTATAAACCCTAAATTCCATCTATTTACTCCTACAGGTTTTGAGTGTTATAATATGGGAAAACACTAAAATTAAAATCTATAGATAAATTATGGTTCATATATATTCAGAAAAAAGGCCTTGGGGGTTTTTCGTTATTTTAGATGAAGGTAAAGGGTATAAGGTCAAGAACATTACAGTTAATGCAGGGCAAAAATTATCATTGCAATTTCATAAATTCAGATCTGAACATTGGACTGTAGTGCAAGGAGTTGCAACAGCAACTGTAGGAGATTTTACAAATAAATTTAATATAAATGAATCGTTGTTTATACCCCAAAAAATGAAGCACTCGCTGGCTAACGATGAGAATGAAGCATTAATTATAATAGAAGTTCAAATTGGAGATTATTTAGGAGAGGATGACATCGTCAGATTAGAGGATCGGTATGGAAGAAAATAAAAAATTTCTGCTCATCTGAGCCGTAGTGATGTTGATAACTTTGAGATACCCTCGGGAAGATTGGTAGTGTATCTTTTTAACCCTTTCGGAGAAGAAAGAATGATCCGTCTAGTCAAACAGTTCTGTGATCGAGACTCTGAAACTTTAGTCATCTATCATAACCCAGAATTATTTACTACTTTTAATGAAAAGCATAAAATTAAAGAAATAGTCTGGAATCACTTTGGACTATATAAAGAACATGCTTATGTGTACTTAATACCTGCGAATTCTAAGAACTAGTTGAGTCTATAGTATTTATCTAAGAGCTACATTCTGACCTTCCTATGGTTGAATATTGGATTTTAAATAAACTTTAATATGAAAAATGCGTACAAATTTAAAAATGTTGTAGTTACTGGACACACAGGATTCAAAGGATCATGGCTGGTTGCTTGGTTAAAACAAATGGGTGCGTCTGTAACGGGTATTGCGCTAGACCCGCCGACCAACCCCAATCATTTTGAATCAGGTCAGCTAACGGATGGAATACGTGATCATCGTTTTGATATTCGAAACCTAGATGCTGTAGAACAGGCAATATTAGAAGCGAAGCCGGATTTTGTGTTCCATTTGGCGGCGCAGCCTATCGTTGGCGACAGTTACGACGATCCGATTAAGACTTGGAGCACAAATGTCATGGGAACGATAAATGTTCTCGAAGCGTTACGAAAAATAAATCATGATTGTTATGCCGTCATAATAACCAGTGACAAATGTTACGACAATGTTGAGTGGGAATGGGGTTATAGAGAAAACGACAGCCTAGGTGGGCCTGACCCGTACAGTGCAAGTAAAGGCGCAGCAGAGATTGCAATTCGGTCATATGTTAGATCATATTTTTCAGGTACGGATAATAGAGTGCGTATAGCCTCTGCTCGTGCAGGTAATGTGATTGGCGGTGGGGACTGGGCGGCTCATCGTATCATCCCTGATTGCGTACAATCTTGGTCAAAAAATAAAATAGTTGAATTGCGCAGTCCACACTCTACTCGCCCTTGGCAGCATGTTCTGGAGCCTTTAGGCGGATATTTAAAGCTCGGTGAAGCGCTTAGTAAAAATAATGCTTTACATGGTGAGGCGTTTAATTTTGGGCCTCAAGCACAACAGAATCACAGTGTTTTGGAATTGGTTAAACAGATGTCAGTAAGTTGGCCAAAGGTTCGTTGGGCCGAATGTGAAACCCAATCACCTCAGTTTTATGAGTCTGGTTTACTAAAATTGAATTGTGATAAAGCGTTGCATTTTTTGAAATGGCACGCGGTATTAGATTTTGAAGAAACAGTTGCTTTAACTGCCGATTGGTATCGGTCTTTTTATGATGAGCCTAGTTCTATTACAGAGGTTACTAACAAGCAAATTGATGATTATTCCAAAAAACTATGTTTTAATCGAGGGAGATATGGAAATGTCGAAATCGAACCTTAATAATATCATAATTACTAAATTATCAACATTTGACGTTGATGGTGGGAGAGTCATGCATGGTATAAAAAAAAAAGATACGGGCTATGTTGGTATGGGAGAGGTTTACTTCTCATACATAGATCCTAAAGCCGTGAAAGCGTGGAAGAAACATAATCGAATGACCTTAAATCTTGTGGTTCCGTTAGGTAAGATTAGATTTGTGTTTTGTGACCCTTTGAGCGAAGGCCGCTATCGAGTTGAAGATGTTGGCGAGGGTAATTATGTTAGGTTAACCGTCCCTCCTGGAATATGGTTCGGGTTTCAGGGCGTTGCGACGTACCCCAGTTTAGTGACTAATATTGCAGATTTACAACATGACGAAGGTGAGGTCGAAAGACAGGCGATTTCATCATTTGGTTATCAATGGGAAAAAGTATGAAAGTAATATTGTTAGCGGGGGGGTACGGAAGTCGAATGTTAGAATACACTGGACTCATTCCTAAGCCTATGGTGGAAATTGGAAGGTACCCGATCTTATGGCATATAATGAATTCATATGCCTCTTTTGGCCATAAAGATTTTTTTGTGGCGCTAGGATATAAGGCACATGTCGTAAAAGAATACTTCTCTAAATTCCACACAGTAAACTCCGATTTTTCCGTTAATCTTGCAAATGGAAAGCTTGTCGCACTGAATAACTTGACCGCTGATTGGCAGGTAACTTTAGTCGATACAGGTATAGACACGATGACGGGTGGTCGTGTGAAACGGATGCGCGATTATGTTGGCACTGATGAGCCTTTTCTGCTGACTTATGGTGATGGTGTCTCAGATATTGATATTGATGCGCTACTCGATTTCCACTATTCCCATGGAAAAATGGTAACCATGTCTGCCGTGAGGCCTGTCGCGAGATTTGGAGAATTAGACATCGTGGATGGGCATGTAACCTCATTTGAAGAAAAGCCGCAGTTACACCAAGGTTGGATTAATGGAGGATATTTTGTGGTTCAGCCCGAATTTTTTGATCTTATAGAAGGTGATGGCACCATGATGGAAAGGGAGCCTCTCGAAAAAGCTACTCAACTGGGTGAGTTAATGGCCTATAAGCATCAAGGGTTTTGGCAGTGCATGGACACAAAGCGTGATCATGAAATGCTCGAGAAACTGTGGGCTGATGATAAGGCTCCATGGAAGCCTTAGGATTGATTTGAATGAAGATTTTAATCACGGGTGGTTTTGGCTATGTTGGAGGTAGACTGGCTAGACATCTTGCTTCATCAGGACATGAAATTTTCATAGGCTCCCGGACTTTACAGCCTAAACCGAGCTGGCTTAAGAAGGGATCGGTAACATTAACGGACTGGGGTGATTACACAATTTTGTTAGACGTATGTAAGAATGTTGATGTGGTCATTCATACAGCGGGAATGAATGCTAAGGAGTGCATGGAAAATCCAGAATTGGCACTACAAGTGAACGGTGTAGCAACTGAAAATCTAATTAAAGCAGCATCAAAACAATCGGTGTCAAAGTTTATTTATCTTTCATCAGCCCATGTGTACACAGCTAATCTTATTGGTGTTATTTCTGAGGAGAACAGTATTACTAACATGCACCCCTACGCGACAAGTCAAGTTTATGGTGAGCAAGCTACGATAAATGGTCATTCTAATGTTGCAATTCAAACAATAGTTGTTCGGTTAGCTAATGCGATTGGTGCTCCATTAACAAAGGATGTTAATTGTTGGATGTTAGTTGTAAATGACTTATGTAAACAAGCTGCTCTTGATCGTCGGATGGTTATTCGAGGACCCTCAAATGCAGTTCGAAATTTCATTACCATGACAGACGTGTGTATGGGGCTTGATTTTTTAGTTTCTAACCCGCAAGAACGTGTATCTCCAATAATATGTAACCTGGGAGATAAGACGAAAACAATAGGCAATATAGCCTCTGCTATTAAGTCAATTTATTTGAAGGAAAAAGGAATAGATTTGGAAATTATTGAATTATCAAATGATCGATCGGAAACCCAATACCTAGATTTCCGATCATCAGTTTTAGCCGATATGGGGTACCAATGGTCCTCGAATTACAAAGAGGAACTAATCGAATTAGTTAAATTCTGTGAATTAGAATTTGGTGCACGTAATGCAAATTGAAACGTCTCCATTAATATCTGTTGTTATCCCTACTTATAACCACGCCGACTTTCTTAAAGTAGCGATTACTTCTGTTGTAGAGCAGACTTATCAAAATTTTGAAATAGTCATTGTTGATAATCATTCAAATGATCACACCAATGAAGTCGTCAACAGCTTTAATGATTATCGTATTAGTATTTATAAAATAAATAATCATGGAATTATAGCTGCCTCTCGTAACTTGGGAGTCGATCGCGCAAAGGGAGATTGGATAGCCTACTTAGATTCTGATGATTACTGGTATCCGGGGAGATTACAGTGCTTAGTCGATAGCATGAATGGTGATTTAAAATATGATGTCATAAGCACCGATGAATATAAGATCAATAACCTTACAGGCAAAAAAACAAAGTTAATTTACGGTCCTCTTAATGGACATAAGTATAGATCTTTATTGCTTTACGGTAATCGGCTGTCGCCCTCCGCAAGCTTGGCTCGGAAAGAATTTCTACTTGAAAACGAAGTGCGTTTTAATGAAAGCAGCAACTTTGTGACTGTCGAAGATTATGATTATTGGCTCCAGCTAGCGTACTTAGATGCTCGGTTTAAATTTGTACGAAGTTTTGAAGGTGTATATCTGGTTCACGGAGCTAACAATTCGGGTTATCTAACACTCCATAAGCGTAATGAGCTTAACTTACTTAAACACCATGTATTTAGCGTCCAAGAATTTGCGGCTGATAAAGATAAGTTATGGAAAGACATGCAGGCAGTTGCATCATTTAGAGAGGCTTTCCAACAATTGAAATCAGGAAGTATTTGGCTGTTTTTTAAAGTTTCATTTATGTCTCTGCGTTCTTCCCCTAGGTTCTTGAGTAAATGGATTTTTTGTAAGTTGAAATTTTTTATTGCAAATAGATTTCTTTCAATTGGGTTTAAGCAATAGGTCTTGGTGTAAAAAATTTATGCGACGATTCCCCTCTAGACCACAGCCTGATTTAAATTGTCTTCGACGAGCCCTGTTTAGTGATATCAAGTTTGACAGTGATTTACTGTTTTTTGGTTTAGGCCGCGATGCGCTAGTTTTTGGTCTTGAGGCATTAAAGATTGAACCCAGTGCGTCGATCTTGATTCCTGCATATATGTGTGACTCTACGATAAAGCCCCTTAGAAATTTAGGATATAACATCATTTTTTTTGATGTGAAGGACGATTTAAATTTTGACTTAAATTTGATCGAAAGATTAATAAAAAGTTCGAATATAAAGGCAATTCTGGCAGTTCACTATTTTGGATTCCCTTGCCAGACGGATGCACTTTTTGGGTTATGTAAGCGATATAATGTCAGAGTGGTTGAGGACTGCTCGCATAGCTATTTAACTCAAATAGATGGCCGATCAGTTGGTAGTTTTGGCGACATGGCAATTTACAGCATGAGAAAGACTTTAGCTACTCCTGACGGAGGGGCACTAAAACTAAATGTTAGTATGCCCACATATCCTAAATATATAAAAAAAAAGATGCCTTGGTTTAAAGAGATATTATATCTTGGCTCAAGAGCGCTTGAATCTACCATATGTTTTATTGGTTTTCCTAACTTGTATTCTACTAAGATTGAAAAACTAAAAAAATCTATACGGGATATACTGTTTAACCGGCATGACAATGATGGTTTAGCCATACAATGCCCACCGATTGAAATTTCCTATCAGTTAAGAGCCTACTTACATGATAAAATATACAAGAAGCATATTATTAAAAAGCGTCAACATAACTACAATTTACTAGCGGCAGCAACTGAAAATTTAGGGCTTAAATGTCTCTTGCCCCAATTACCGGACGGTTGCGTACCTCAATACTTTATTCTCAAAGATCCGGGAAAACAACTTGCGTCTTGGTTTAGAGAGCATGGGCTTGGAGCTGTTAATTGGCCAGGGTCTGAGTTGCCTCAAGAGATTGCTAATCGGCAAGCCGATTTCCCCGTTACGAATTATTTAAACGAACATTTGGTAATGTTACCAATCCATCAATCTCTTAAAGATAAGGAGATAGGTTCGATAATTAATTTAATAAAAAAAGGTGCAGATTTAAATGGCTAGCTCAAATCAAAAATTGAAAAGAGGTAAGTGGCAGCCGTACCAAGGTGATGAAGTGTCATGGGGTAAAATGTTGAAAAAATTTCCAGATAAAGGTTATTTGAACGATACTCCTTGGGCCAAACATCTGTCTAATATGGGGTGGGTTTGTTTGCGTTGGGAATTTTCTAAATCACAAAATCCAATGGCATATTGTCAAAGTTTTTTTAAATCTTACCCATTTGGAATAGGGGTATTATGGGTTCCTGACGGTATTGTTGGAAATTACCGATATATATCTTCGCTCAACCAGGATCTGCATCACAGTTTAGGTTTAAGATATTGTTATATTAAGTTTCGAGATTCGACGATTTTTAACGCAAATGATTATATAGAATTATTGAAAACAGGTTGGGTAAGGTCGGCAACCTTACTATCTAGTGGTATGACGATGTCTCTTAATTTATCCCAGTCTATTGAGAGTATCCAGGCCGGACTATCACGGAACTGGCAAAGAACGTTGAAAAAATCATTAAGTATGCCGTTTAATATTGTTACTGTTAGTGATCCTGCAGCCATTGCTGAATTATATTTAGAGTTGAAGTCATCCAAGTCATTGAGTGCTAGAGAAATATATTCACAGGACGCGATCACAAGCATGATGAAATGCTATCAAGAAAATATAATAGTTCTCGGAGCTGAAGACAAAGAAGGCAATTTGATTGCAATTAGAGGCGCCCTTGTAGACAAAAACAAAGCAACAGATATTTTTGCAGCTACGTCTTCTCCGGGGCGCGCTTTGATGGCTTCACACGCAATTTTTATGGCTCTTTTACGTAAATGTCAGCATCAAGGCTGCAAATTGTATGACTTGAATGGAATTAATCCATCAAATGACATGGGCGTATACAATTTCAAAAAAGGTACTGGGGCTTCAGCTTTAGTATCATTAGGAGAATTTGAATGGTCCAATAATAGGTTGTTAAGCTTCGGTATTAATTGTAAATTTAAGTATTGGTAGTCCCCACCCCCACCTAAGAAATGACTTTGATGAAAACGAGTTTTTTTTCGGAAGTATAAGCTTAAGCCAGGAACAGCTAAGAAATAATACTTTTCACAGGTGCAAATTCTTTTGCTTTTTTAAAAAGCTTCAAACGGAGTCCTTATTGGTAGGTCGTGAAGGTTAACCGTAAATGATGTATCTTTTAGGGATAGCGACAAAGGATGGTATGCGTCATTACGCATTGTAGCTAGCAAGTAGATAAGCAAAACAAGAAGCCAAAGACAGCAACAGTGGCCTGCCATAGGGGCATACAGCCTATAGAAATAGCCCGCAAAGCTTTGGACGCAATATAAGAGACAAAGCTTCCTGCTAATAAAAAAGAAATACCATGAACCACATTACAGTAATAATGAGAAAAAATCTATAGCGACTTGCGCTATGAACAATTGAGCGGATTCGTTGATTATCTGTTTTTGGATTAAAGCTTAAATCCCATAAATTGGTATTTGCAAAATTGAATAATGTTTTACTAGACGTCAGAGCCGATAATGATTTTATTGTTAGGCTTTTCGTTGTAATGTAAGTATCGGGTTAGTCGCAATTTTGCTATAAGTGCTATGAACTCAGTTATTGCAATATATTTAACCTTTTAAGATTTATTTTTTTATACGGCCTATTGGGAGATTGATGCCTAAATCTATAGTTCTAACCCTCTTTAAAGTTGTAATTAATTCAAGTCGTCCATCGTCATAGAATTAGTGAATATAGGTGATGGTAGTGTTATTATTTATTTTTGGCGTCTATCTTGAGTCTCGGTTTAAATCAAAACCACTAATCAGACTAGCTTATTTTCACTTGGCAATTAATCCTTTTTTTATATATTAACAACTGCCATTTCGACACCATTTTGAATTCAAGGGTATTATGAAATGCATGTAATGAGGACTTCCAATAATTTCAACACTATCGTACTTCATCGTGTTATCGATGGTATTCCGATAGACTTTATTGATATTGATTTAAAAAGTCTTAAATATATTCTATCTAAATCCGAGTTTAACTTTCTTTCGATTGAAAAAGCTTATGCAGACAAGCATCATGAAAGGACGAAGATTTGCCTGACGTTTGATGACGGGTACGTGTCGGACTATGATTTAGTCTTGCCAGAACTTCTTAAGAAGAATGATGCTACAGCTACTTTTTTCATTGTTACTGACTTGTTAGATACACCTGGTTATCTGGAGACAGAGCAGGTCAAAAGTTTAAGTGAATCGGGTATGCAGATCGGGTCTCATTCCAAGTCTCATCCTAATTTTTTGGGGCTTAATGCTGGTGAAAGGATGCAAGAGCTGCGTGACTCAAAAGTAATTTTGGAAAAAATTATTAGTAAGGAGGTCACAACGTTCTCATTTCCATTTGGATTTTACGACGAAGCATGTATCAAGGCAGTTTTCGACGCAAACTACTCGATTTGTTGCACTTCCGATCATGGGCTATCTTCAATCTCGAGTTCCATTGTTCCTCGAAATTCGATTAATGCCAAAACTTCTATTAAGCGAATTGAAAAAATACTACATCCCGGATTTTCGCAGCGATTATTTTGGAATATTGAGGATATCGTTAAAGCAACCCTTAAGCGATTGGTTCCCAAAATTTATATCAGTTTGAGAAACTTATTTTCTAGATTATAAATGTCCTTTCATGCAGTATAAAAATATTAATTCGTAGATAGAAATTTTATTTTTAGCATATTGATGTCATGCTATAAACTCAGTTATTGTAATATTTTTTATTTAATAAAAAAATCACGAGCTTATAAGAATATATAATGTTACTTATATCATATATTATAATTTATTTTTTGGCAGTGGCATTGGCCATAGATCCTCGAGTAATTCCGAAGCGGTTGTTCTTTGTAACGTGGTTTATTGTAATGAGTTTTTATAGCTTTTGTTTACGTTGGACCGCGTTAGAACTTAATATACCTGAAAATGATTTCGTATCATATGTAAGTAATATGATGATTACAGAGTACATCTTGCCGTATCATTGGAAAGAACCGATTTTTTGGTTAGGAACTCGCTACTTATATCAGTTAGTCGAAAGCGCATATGTGGTATATATTATTACAGACCTGATTTTATTTTTGGCCTTCTATCACTCATTATCTAAAATTAGTTGGATTATCCCTAAATGTGAAAATATCGCGAATCCGAAATATTTGTATTTCAGTGCTTTTCTATTTTTTCCATTTGTACTGTCTATGGCTAATACTTACAGGACGGTTTTGGCATTGCCGTTTTTTTTATTAGCACTCGGTTATGGAAGGAGAGAAGTTATGAAGTGTATTATAAGCTTTATAGTTGCAGCACTAATACATAATGGATACTTTTTATTTCTTCCAGTACTTCTATTACTTTTCAAAGGACAATTCAGATATTTTATGCCTATAACTATTGCTGCATGTGCTATATTAATGTTGTATTATATAGATCTCGATTTCATTTATGCAATGGCTTCAAGAGATTTAAGTTCTAGCATAGGTCGAAATATACATATTTACTTATTATTATCTCTTGTTTTCATTATTTCTGTAACACTTTTTTCTGAGAATTTGATCATAAATAAAAATAATATTACGCTTTTAAAAATCATGGGTATATTATTTGCAATTTATTTAAGCTGCTTTTTTTATATGGGAAATCAACCGCTGCAGAGATTGTTTTTTCTTTTAGTGTCAATATTATACCCATTGGGAGGATTTTATATTGAACAAAAATTTAACTCCAAAAGTGAGGGGAGAGTACTATATTGTCATTTGACGTTGATACCATGGATTTATTATTCATAAAATACTACAGAAATTTGTGCAAGGGAAGTTATTGACTGTGGATTAAAAGAGATATTAACACTATAGTATTATATAGGACTTTCGATCGTAAATCAGAAAATTTTATTGTAACACTTTACGAAATTGAGCAAATAATCAAACCGTGTAAGCATAACGAATACTGGACCATTTTGGATAAGTCTATTTTAGTGAATTATAGCTAATATTGAAAAGATAATAGTTAAAGTTAAAACTTCTTATTGAAATGGCATTTTAAATGGTAACAACCTTTAGTAAAATTTAATTTATATTATATAGGCCTATTTATACCGGCATGGGAGGGAACCCCTATCCCTACACAGACACCATAATAACCCATCAACATCGATAATGAGCCGTATTTAAAGTAGTTTTAAGCTGAATACTATTGATGTCTGGTTATTAGCCATTCTTTTAACAGATTTTCAAAAAATCATGTATAAGAAAATGCAGAATAAGATTTATGGTAAATCAACAGTTTTTTATTTTCAGGACCATTAGTTGATTTTTATGAAAGATGATGAAGTAGCAATAATTGGAGGCAACGGGTTCGTGGGGACGCGTCTCGCAGATCGATTTGATATAGTCGGCAGGAAATATACAGTATATGATATTGATACTACAAAACGACCAAATAAAGATATTTATCTTGATGTAGAAGACAAGGATAGCCTTAAGCATCTTAGTGGGGCAAAGTGGATTATCAATCTGGCGGCTGTCCACCACGATAATATTCGACCATTAAGTCGTTATGACGATGTGAATGTTACGGGTGCAGTAAATGTATGTAATGCCGCACGAATATACAACATACAAAAAATAATATTTAGTAGCTCTGTTGCTATTTATGGTTTTGCACCGCCTGATGCTGATGAGACGAACGCAGCTAATTATTTTAATGATTATGGCCGCACCAAGTATTTAGCAGAGGGAGTATATAAGGAATGGCAGGCTGAAGAGCCTGAAAAGAGGACGTTGGTGATTGTAAGGCCGACCGTGATTTTCGGAGAGGCGAACCGTGGTAATGTCTATAATTTGCTAAAGCAAATTGCATCTCGACGGTTTGTTATGTTTGGAAATGGTAAAAACAGGAAGTCCATGGCCTATGTTGAAAATGTTGCCGCTTTCTTTGAATACTGCCTAGAATTTGATAAGGGGCTGCATATCTTTAATTATATTGATAAGCCAGACTATGATATGAATACATTAGTTTCACAAGTTAGGAAAAATTTATTTGGTAGAAACAACGTGGGGCTAAGATTGCCAGCCTTCTTAGGGATGTTCATCGGGTATGCTGCGGATGCGGTCGCTAAACTAATCGGTAAACCCCTGCCTGTAAGTAGTATTCGTCTTAAGAAATTCATGGGGACTACTCAGTTCGCTTCATCTGCCAGTCCGACTAACTTCTCTGCTCCTGTATCTTTAGAGGATGGTTTGGCTAGAACTCTCCATTACGAGTTTATTGCAGACAATTCCGAAAAAAAAACATTTGACGCTGAATAAGATATCTAAAAATGAAAGTTACTTAGATGTTTCATAACAGTCGAATCCGTTTACAATCCCAATATAAGCATTATTCTCTATGCATACTTTTGCTTTGTTCCAATAGAGCATATGGAGTACCCAACCTGAAAGAATGACCATTTAATTTTCCTCCATCTTATTTCTGGGTAAATTAGTCATTCTAAAAACCTTCTCAGAGCCTCTATCTATTGGTAGTTTTTGGTTTTGATCTGAGCTTTGAGCACCTAAAAAATCAAGTAGCCACTTGACGGGGCCTAAAGGCGGTTCCTTAATTTTTGGAGTTAACAACAGAGAGCAAAAGAGTAGCGCTACGGGTTGAAGTACCCAAAACCATCAGAGGAGGTTGGTTTTTGAAGGTTTTAGATTATGAGCAAGCAGCCAGCGACAACACCAGAGGAATCAATAATTTGAGCCAAACGATCAATTGGCATTAGCCGCTGAGAACTGGAGAAGATTCTGGCCTACGTCTTCGCTGTGATCAATCCTGAGGCTATAGCGTTCGATCTGGCTCAAAAATGATGCTCCGACTATATTTAAAAATAATAAGACTATGAACCATATTGTGCCTTTATTAGTTGCTTTTATGTCAACTTATGGATTTATAGCAATATGCTATAAGTTTGCAGTTTCAATAAATTTGGTTGACCGGCCGGACAATAGAAAAAATCACAAAGGTGAGATTCCATTGATAGGTGGTATTGCTGTTGTTTTTGGATTTTCTCTTGCCTGTCTTTCATCTAGTGGAAATCTTTCAGAGTGGCGTCCGCTCTTTCTTTGCATTATTCCACTTGTAGTTGTTGGAGTCATGGATGATCACGGCGCCGTCTCAGTCTCTAAGCGGGTTGCGATGCAAGTTATAACCTGCCTTGTGATGATTTATTATGGTAATACTAGAATTAACAATTTTGGAGATTTAGCTGGGTTTGGCCATCCTATTACATTCGGAGGCTTGGAGTCGGTGGTAACGGTATTTTGCGTTGTAGGGGTAATAAACGCACTAAATCTGATTGATGGTATTGATGGACTTTGCGGCTCTCTGTGTCTGGTAACTTTTGGGGGCATTTTCCTACTTGCCAAATTAACGGGGTCTTCCGTCTCAGTCGCTTTTATTTTATATTTTAGTGCGGCACTCTTTGCATTTATGATTGTAAATCTCGGTTTGACACAAAGAATTGTGAAAAAAGTATTTCTCGGCGATGCTGGTACTACTATAATTGGATTTTTTCTCTGTTGGCACCTCATTCGTATGTCGACCGGAGACAATGCTGTATTCCGCCCTATAACTGCTGTTTGGTTGCTTGCGTTACCTATTATGGACACTATTGCTGTGATGATTCGACGTTTACGATTTAAAAAATCACCTTTTATTGCTAGCAGGGATCATATCCATCATAAATTAATGAATGTTGGGTTATCATCAAGAAATACGCTTCTGATTTTAGTCGCCTTCTCAATATTAGTGGTTGGAGTCGGTGTTTTTTGTGAAGTTAATGAGGTGCCGGAGCCGTTTATGTTCTATGGGATATTGATCCTATTCGGATTATACTACGCTGTTGCCGAAAAGCTTAACCAGAAAGCACATTCCAAAAAGAAAGGTCTTTGATTGAGCAGTCTTCATATTTTTAGAACTGTGCTTCGGCCAAGTATATTCATCGCTAATAGATCACCAATGAAGGCAATAAAAGGTTAAAGCATCTTCAATGTATAAATTAAATAAGGCTAGGAGCAGTGTTGCCCCCCATGTTTTTGAGATACTGTGATGAAAGTTGAGAGAATACTGACTGGGATAAGGATGGAGAGTGTCTGAAGTGGAAAGTCTCCGGCCGCATGGATGACTACTCCTAGCAGTGATATCAAGCCAAACCACGTTACTGCCTTTTGTGGTTTGAAAAACAGGGTTAGAGTTGCGCTTGCCATGAGGAAAAATAGTATACAAAACATCAGCGCCCCTCCCGGCTTGCCAAACGTTAGGTAAAACTCTAGATAATCGTTGTGTACCCAAGACTCCCATTTGCTAAGAATGCCCCCCAGTTCAAACTGAATGATAGCTTCAAAACTACCCGGACCAGAGCCGAATTTACCGTAGTCGTCGATCATTTTTAGAGTTGTTTCATATATTAAAGTTCGGCCGGTCATGTTGTCCGAAAAGGCATTTATCAATCGAGGTTCGATCTTTTCCCAGCCAAGTTTGTAAGCAGTCACGAGGCTGGCTAAGAGTGCCGCCGAGACACAGAAGTGTAGGAATTTTGAGCGGACTTTCACGAATAGCATCGAGACTGCTATAAGGATCAAAACCCCGATCATTACAAGCGCGCCTCCTCTGGCGGATGATATAATGGGGCCGCTTGCGGCGAGGAAGATGCATGGGATTAATAACAGCTCCGGGCCGCTCCCAATGCGTCGTTTTCCGTAGTCTAGATTTTCTCGCCCTAGCTCGATTAATAAGCCTAATCCAAGTGGCCAGATCAAGTTCAAATAAGAAGCGGCGTTAGAGCGATAGGCAAATGGTCCAAACTGGTTTAAGTTTGCTTTATTGATACTGGGCTCAATCAAAAAGAGCAGCTTGCCGCTAAACTCTCCGAAGTATATACGTTGTAAGATGCATTCAAGGGCCAAGGCTCCTCCGCTGAAGCACAATACGAATAGCAATCTTTTAAATCGAGGGTTGAGGGATATTGAATATTTTGTGGGTTTTGCACCTGCAAACCAATCGCGGGTTGACCAGAATAAAATAATGAGTCCAAGGTATTGCCAAAAGAGAAACCATGTTCCTCCTGCATTGTAGCTGTGAGGCAAGTTCTTGTTTACTCCCTCGAAGTATGTGTATTCGTTGGTGTCAAAATTAAATGAAGCCCGGGCGTTGATGGCGCTTGTTAGGATGTAGGCGAGTAATAGAAACATACTGCCTGCCAAGAATATGGTGCAGTTTTTTTGGATTAGCCTCAGGAGATTTTGCTTGGGGCTTAATTCGTTTATCTCGAGCTTTGGTTTTTGATTGTAATTGGTGGCAAATCTGGTGATCCATTTCGTCATCAGTAGCATGCCGAGGGCGTAGGCTGTGATGTTCATGGTCCAGATGGACCACGGTTCGGTGGTGCCGAAGGCCCAGGGGCTGAAAATGATCATGAAGTAGAGGAGTATTTCGGTCAGTTTATCCGCCAATTTGTGGAGCTTCGGCTCCCTTGATTTTCTTAATGGTTTTTTTGGCGGCATCTTTTCAGCTTAGGGAAGATTATTCGGTCTTGTGGTTTTGAGGAAGTGTTTTTCTTTTTTGTTTGGTGAACTTGGTGTGGGTTGCATAGTGGGCATGTGATTTTGAAAGGTGATTTGAAACGAGCGCGGTCTATTTTTCTTGTGGTTGGAACTGACACAGGGGTGGGAAAGACGATTTTTTCTGGATTATTAGGAAAGTATTTGAGGGGAAGAGGGGTTGGTCTTCGATTGGCAAAGCCGTTTTGTTCTGGGGGAAGAGGGGATGTTGAATTCTTGCAGGTGTGTAGTGCGCTTGGCCAAGGGGAAGTGAATTATTGGTATGATGATGAACCGATTTCTCCAGCCGCATGGGAGTTGAGGACTGGCAAGAGTGGTTATTTTGAGGGTTGTGTGGAATGGTTGAAAAAGATCGAAAGAGGAAGATTAAAGGCTGAGGGAGAGGTGTTGCTCGTCGAGGGAGTGGGCGGTTTGTTAGCGCCGTTGGCCAAGGGGAAGACGGTAGCATCGCTTGGTCAAGAACTTGGGGCGAAATTGATTGTGGTGGCTTCGAACCGGGTGGGGGTGGTTAATCATGTCCTTTTGACGTTAGAGGCGGCTATGGCCCGGGGGCTTTCGGTTGCTTGCGTGGTATTGATTGGACAAGAAAATCCAGATGCGTCTTCCATTGATAATGCGGAACTAATCCGGGTAAACATGCCAAATATCCATCATTTCAATGAGGTTTATGAGTTTCCTTGGTTAGGAAAAGGCGCAGATGATCCCGAGTTGATTACCATTAATGTTAAAAAATCCGAAGGTGTTTTAGAGAATATTTTCGATGAAGTATTTAAACCATATTGTATTAATGTTCTAAGGAACTAATAGGCATTAATTTAAATTATTTTTTTTTTTTTAAAAAAAGGGGTTGACCTAATAGTTTTTTAGCGTATTTTGCTCGGCCCTTCAGTCGAGGGGCGCTCCCAAACAACGGATGTGAATCCTTTATTTGAAGCGGTGAATTTTGAGTCTTTTGACTCGATGTTCTTTGAAAACTGAATTGCACA
>MDSX01096697.1_pt1 | contig 31765 bp, 31 predicted proteins | sample 811141 | NCBI WGS metagenome assembly MDSX01 (sample SAMN05326642, study PRJNA326480) | marine metagenome | isolation source: seawater | place: Atlantic Ocean: South East | collected 2010
CCGCAGGGCATTCAACCTCTTTATTTCTTTAAACTATCATTAACGTGGGAACGCATGTTTTTTGCCGGCTTAAAAGTAGGCACATGCCGCTCAGGAAGATATATTGATTCTCCTGTTCCAGGGTTTCGAGCTTTTTTTGGTTTTCTGTGTTTAACGCCAAAAGTTCCAAAACCTCTTAGCTCAACTCTCTCATTGCGCCCTAAAGATTCAACTATTGTTGACATTACACCATTCATTACTGCTTCAGTTTCAACTTTTGTTAAACCTGTTGCTTCAGAAACAATGTTAACTATGTTCTGTTTTGTCATAATAATTACTCCATTCGCCAGCGATATGCTGGCAATTCATCAAACCAGCTACTTGTAGCTTGTTCTAAATTTGAAGTGAACAAATCAAAGAATGAATTGTTTTTTTTATTTAATTCTACTGTCTTTGGTTTTCCATTAATATTGCCCAAGACTCCAGCTATATTTATTGCATCCTCGAAAGTACCAATCATATCTACCAATCCCAAATCTCTTGATTGCAGGCCAGTAAAAACTCTACCATCTGCTAGCTTTATTAACTCTGACCTATCTAGGTCTCTATTTTCTTCAACAGCGGTAATAAATTGGCTATGCATATTTGTAACCATCTCATTTAAATGTCTTCTATCCGCATCAGTTACTTCTCTAGAATATGAGCCAACATCTTTTAGGCCTCCACTCTTGACTGTTTCAAACTTTATACCAACTTTGTCAAGTAGTTCTGTTGCAATAGGATAATTCATAATCACACCTATGCTACCAACAATAGTTCCTGGGTTTGCAATCAAAGTGTCACTGCCAAGAGCAATATAATATCCTCCAGATGCAGCAACAGTTCCCATGCTAGATACTATAGGTTTTAAACCTCTAATAGATTTAACTTTTTCAAAAATTTCTTGCGTGGGTGCCACTAAGCCACCTGGAGAATCAATTCGAAGAACAATAGCAGAGATATCATTGCGATTTTTAAATTTTTCTAGTTGTAAGTTGATTTGATCTGATGCCAAGATTGGTCCCGAGATCTTTATTATTCCCACTTTTTTACCAGAACTATCTAATGAAGAATCATTAGATAGAGCGCCTAATCTAAAAACTATCGCTAAAATAAAAAAAGACCCCAATCCCCACCATAATCGGGTTGCATTTGTATTTGGTCTAATATTCATTTCTTAACCCATAATGTAAGTTTTTGTCCAGGAAAAATATGTTGACCGTATTTCATGCCATTCCATTGGCGAATTTTTGATGCTCTTGTACTATAATCTTCAGCAATATGACCTAGGGTATCTCCCCTTCTAACTTTATAAGTAATTTTACTATGATTTGATGACATTTTAACTCTGGTAGATTGAGGTATTTTCATACCTGGAACAGGTATGGTTAGTTTTTGACCTATCCTTAGAACGTTTCTATTTCTTAATTTATTTACCGCTGATATATCTGATTGAGATACTCTATATTTTCGCGCAATATACCAAAGACTCTCACCATTTCTAACTTTATGCGTAATGAATTGAGGAGCAAACCTCTCATTTTCAGGTAGCGAGTTATAGTTTTTTAAAAACTTCTTTTCTGTTCCTATTGGAATTTTAAGTTTATAAGACTCACGCGGCGTTGCTGATTGGCGTAATTCTGGATTTAAACCCTGAAGAGTCTTAAAAGTTGAGCCTGCAGCATTTGCCAGGACTGTAAGATCAGCGCTTTTTTCAATTACTACAGAATCATATGCATAAGGTTTTTTAGCTTTTTCTTTTTTTGTAAATCCGTATTCTTTTGGATTTTTAGCCATAATTGTTGCTGCTAAAAAGTAAGGCATATAATTTCGCGTTTCTCTTGGGAGAGAATGAAGCTGCCAGAAATCAGATGTTTGGTGAAGTTTAGTGGCTCTTCTAACTCTATTTTCCCCCGCGTTGTAAGCAGCGAGCGCTAAATACCAATTATCAAAATCCTCATATAGATCTGCTAAGTAAGCCATTGCAGCTTTTGTTGATTTTTCTGGATCTCGTCTTTCATCTATATACCAATTCCTATTTAGTCCATAAATTTTACCAGTTGAATAAATAAACTGCCACATTCCTGTTGCTGCTGCTTTAGAGTGCGCTTTTGGATTCAATCCAGATTCAATCATAGCTAAATATAAAAGCTCTGGAGGAAGATTATTATCCTCAATAATCTTTGAAAGAACTGGGCCATATACCTCAAGTCTTCCAAGCCATATTTCAAACTGCGGGCGACCTTTTGTGCTAAAATATTTTATAAACTGATCTACTTTTTTATTTCGAACTAAAGGTATATGACCATCTCTATCCTCAACAACTACAAATTGTGTAGCACCCATCTCTACCTCAAGTGGCTCAGTTATAGAAGTTACATCCATTCTCATGCTCTCGGCAGTTAATGACGCATCTACCTTATCAAGAGTTTCAAATCTTTTTGTATAAAGCTCAACAAGAGATTCTTCAAAGCGATCAAACTCATCTCTATCCTCATCATCCATCTCGCCGTATTGGTCAGCTTCGGATAAAAGATCAAAGATTCTATTGAGGTTATAGACTACTTCTAGCGTATCGTTCATTACATCTGATATAAAAGCATCTGAAAGAAGAACTTTAGCTTCTTTGAGAAGATCTGGGAGTCTATTTTCGCTATAATCTATTTTATCGTTAGGCTCAAGAGAGTCTAAACTATTTTCTTTAGAACTGCCATTTGACTGTTGGCAAAAAATAACTCCAAAAAAAAGCAGTAGTGTGATAAAATTCTTTGTAAATCCTTGTTTCATATATATTTAGACAGATTGAAGGGCCAATATTAACCGATACTCGTCTCGTCAGTCAAGCCTTTTCGTCTACTTTTGATAATAGATGTTGTGCTATATCCTTTTAGAAAGGGTAGCAAAACAACCCTTCCTCCGTTTGCCTCAATAATATTTGAACCAATAATTTCTTTGTGAGCATAGTCACCACCTTTTGTTAAAACGTCAGGAAGTAAAAACTCTATTAATTTTAACGGTGTTTGCTCAGAAAAAACGGCAACTGCATCAACAAATTTTAAATTCATAAGATTTTTTGACCGAAGATCTTGACCGTTGATTGGCCTACCAGAACCTTTCAAAAGCTTTACAGATTTATCAGAGTTAATTGCGACAATAAGAAAATCGCCAAGAGCTCTTGATTCCTTAAGGTAAGCTTGATGCCCTAGATGTAAAATATCGAAACAACCATTAGTAAATACTATTTTTTTATTTTTTAACCTTAGTTTGGTGATTTTACTTTTTAATTCGTTATCTTTTGTAATCATATTTTATATTTTAACTAACCTTAAAACTTCATCCCGAACCTTACTAGCAAGAAAATTTCTGTCATCGTAGCCCAGCAAAGAGGTTTTAATTGGTTTTCCAATTCTTAAATGCAAAGTGCTATCATAACGTAAAGATTTATTTTTGACTAAGTTTCTAGTTCCGATAATACCAATAGGAACAACATCCAGACCTAAATTCATTGCTAAAACTAATCCCCCTTTTTTAAATGGTAATAACTGGCCATCTTTTGACCTTGTGCCTTCAGGGAAAATAATTACTGATCGAGGATTTTCAGACATTGATTGTTTCGCTTTATTCATAGACTTCAGGGCCCTGGAATGATTTTTTCTATCAACAAATATGTGCCCTGCGGCTTGCATAGCCCAACCAAGAAATGGAATATTTTTTAGTTCAATTTTTGAAATTATTACCGTTTGATGCTTAATTCCTGCGAAGACTAAGGGGATATCAAATTCGGATTCATGATTTGCCGCAAAAAAATAGTTCATTCCTGGTTTCAAATTTTTTGCTCCACTAACCTTGAATTTTATAAATGAAAATTTAAGAATAGTTTTTGCCCATGAGCTAACTATCCAACTCATGAATTTTCCTTTACGATCAAATACAGATCCTAGTATACCTATGGTTCCAAAAAAAATAGTCCATAAAACCACATTCAATACAACCCAAGTATAGTAAAGTTTTGCTTTAATCAATTATTTTTAGCTTTGTGTATTCTTGTAGCGGCTCAGGGATAGTAATTGACCCATCAGAGTTTTGATAGGTTTCAAGCAAGGCAATTAAAAGTCTGGGTGTAGCTAAACCGCTTCCATTAAGCGTATGAACAAAATCAACTTTACGATCACTATCTCTTCTAAATTTAATATTTCCTCTTCGAGATTGAAAATCTTCAAAATTACTACAAGAAGATACTTCTAACCATTTTTTCTCCGATGGCGACCACACTTCAAGGTCATAACATTTAGCTGCAGAAAAGCTCAGATCTCCTGTGCAGAGCTCAATTTTACGGTATTTTAAACTAAGAGACTTTAGTATTGCTTCAGCATCAGAGGTTAGAGTTTCAAGCGCTTTGTATGAATCCTCTGGATGAACGAGCTGAACAAGCTCAACCTTATTGAATTGATGTAAGCGTTGAAAGCCTTTTGTGTCTTTACCGTAGGAACCAGCTTCTCTTCTAAAGCAAGGTGAATATGCAGTATATTTTTTAGGTAAATCTGATTCACTAAGAATTTCATTACTATGAATGCTTGTTAACGGAACTTCAGCAGTAGGTATAAGCCATAAATCATCGACTTCAGAATGGTACATATCCTCTGAAAACTTGGGCAAATTTCCAGTTGTTAGAACAGAGCTGGATTTAACTATATATGGCGGAATGATCTCCACATAGTGATTTTTCTGAGTTTGAAATTCAAGCATAAAGTTTATCAACGATCTTTCAAGAAGAGCACCTTTTCCTGTGTAAAGAGGAAAGCCTGATCCAGAAATTTTAGCCGAACGTTCAAAATCAAACAAATTCAGATTAGAACCTAAATCAAGATGTGTTTTTAGTTCAAAATTTTTTTTAGTTTCATCCCCCCGCTCATAAATCACTTTATTATTATCCTCACCATCACCATAAGGCACAGATGTATGAGGAATATTTGGAAGATTTAAAATAAGCGCATCGAGATTATCTTTTTTTTCTGAAAGACTGATTTCAATTTCTTTAATTTGTTCACCAACAGCCCTCATTGATAAGATTTTATCACTCGCATCCTGCTTTGCTTTTTTTAATTCAGATATTTGATCTGATACCTTATTCCTATCCGATCTTAGATTATTAACCTTAAAAAGATCTGCTCTATAATCTTTATCTATCGACAAAATCTCGCTCAAGCTCTCTTTGGAACCTTTAGATTTTAAGCCTGACTCTGCTTTCTCAAAATTGTTTCTTATAAATTCAATTGAAATCATTTAATATTTTTTAGCTATAGACTGGTAATAAGTTTTCATTGATATCTATCAAATATGGATGTAATTGATCTTTTTTAGATACCAAAAGATCTTTTTTATTCAAATTTAACTTAAGATCTGAATCATTGTAATTAATACCGTATTCATCTTCAGGGTGATAGCTATCGGTACATTTATAATCTATAATAGCCATATCTGATTTTACATAAAAACCGTGCGCAAAACCTTCCGGAATATATAAGCTTTCGTGCTTGAAGTCATCTAAAGTAAGATAAATGCTTTTGCCGAAAGTAGGCGAACCTTTTCTTATATCAACCGCAAAATCAACAATGCTGCCCACTTTTACCGATACAATCTTTCCTTGGGGATGGTTTAGCTGATAATGTAACCCTCTAAAGGTTCCTTTTTTTGAAAACGACTGATTCTCCTGCTCAAACCTAATTGGAATTGCGTTTTGACTGAAAAGATCGCTTCTAAATGATTCAAAAAAATAACCACGTTCATCTTTAATAATCCGCGGTGTAATTAAATATACTCCTTTTAGCTGTGTCTCTTGAATTTTCATTAAAAATTCCTACCAACATTATCATAATTAAAATCCAAAGACTTTAGTTTTTCTATACTGAAAATATTCTTTGCATCAAGAAGATTTGGATTATTAAGAAGCGATTTGAGTTCAGCTAAGTCTATACCTCTAAATTCATTCCATTCTGTAAGAACAATGCATGCATCGGACCCTCTAACACAATCTATCCAATTTTCGAAATAATTAATATTTGGAAATAGTTCTTTGAAATTTTTGCTTGCTACAGGATCATATGCATTAACCTTTACTTTTTTCTTAATTAAGCTCGAAATAATGAACTGCGATGGGGATTCACGCACATCATCCGTATTAGGCTTAAAAGACAAGCCCAATACAGCAATTTTTTTACCCTCAACCTTATTCCCCATCAATTTTAAAAGCTTTTTTAATATTCTTTCTTTTTGAGCTTTGTTGGTGCTAATTGTAGCTGAAACCATGTTCATAGTTGTATCTTTATCATCTCCAAGAGCCTTAAGAGCTTGTATGTCTTTTGGAAAACACGAACCACCAAACCCAGGCCCAGGATGAAGAAATTTAGAACTAATTCTTCCATCTTTGCCCATCCCAAGAGCGACATCATGAACATCTGCACCAACCGCTTCACACAAATTAGCAATTTCGTTAATATAGCTTATTTTTAAAGCGAGAAAAGAGTTGGATGCATATTTAATCATTTCAGCCGTACTTACAGAAAATTCCATAACTGGGGTTTTATTGATAAAAAGAGGTCTATAAACCTCTCTCATTTCCTCAAAGGCTTTTTTTGAGGATGCACCTATAACTACTCTATCGGGATATAAAAAATCGTTAAGTGCAGAGCCTTCTCTTAGAAATTCTGGATTAGAAACATAGTCAAAGGTATCAATAGAGTGTGTTTCTCTAATTTTGGCATTTATCCACTCGCCCGTACCTACTGGGACAGTGCTCTTAGTGCAAATAATTTTGTATGAGTTTAAATTATCAATTATTGATTTGATTGTTGATTTAACAGCACTTAAATCAGCTCTACCGTCATCTCCTTGTGGGGTACCTACAGCAATAAAGACTATATTTGAATTGTTAATAACACTATCAATATCGGAAGAAAAGAGCAGTCTATTTTTATTTACGTTTTTAGAAACTAAACTCTTCAAGCCGGGCTCATAAATTGGAATCTTTCCTTCTTTCAATTCGCTTATCTTCTTATCATCTATATCAACACATGTTACCTCATTACCAAATTCGGACAACCCTACGCCTGAGACAAGTCCAACATAGCCTGTACCGATAACTGCGATTTTTTTCATACTATTTTCACCACTATAGAATTCCTTTATTTTTTCTTAAAATCCATTCAATAATTAAAAAAGTAAGTAACAAAGAAAGGAGCGCGATATTATCTTTAAATATAATCATATTAGCTTTTATTTCTCTCTTACCTTTTTGAGAAATTTCATCAAAAATTTTTTCTCTTTCATCCCAATCAAAATACTGCCCATTATTTGCAAATGATATTTCTCTTAAAAGCCTATCGTTTAAATAGACTTGACTAATTTCTATTTGACTGTCTAAAACATTAAACGAGGTATGCTGTATTAGATCTTTATTATTTTTTGAATAAATTTTATATGAATAATTACCAGGAATTGGAGTTCTAAAATTTGCTTCCCATACTTTTTTTTCAATATTGATATCAAAGTCTGAAGAGAGAATAAACTCATCTCCTCTATAAATATCTACATAAAAACCTAACGAGTCTTCAGCTCCTACTTTTGTACCAGATAAATAGGCTACTTCGCCTTGTTGGAAGTAATCTCTATTCATTCTAAAATAATTTTCAGTTGAAACTCCTGATCTTAGTAGCCAATTTATTGATTCTGAAAAAGTTTTTGAAAAAACATTTAATTCATCATTGTAAAAATATAATTTATTTAGGTCAGGCGATGTAAAAACAATACTCCTAATTCTTTTCTTGATATTTCTTGATAGAAGTGTCCAGCCAGACTCAAAAACGGCAATATCTTTTACTTCATTTTCCGTTGAGCTAATTGAAAATATTCTGTTTATAGGAGGAAAATTTTCGCTGTCAATAAAATTATCTGTGAAATCCCAATAATTAAGTTCTTTAATCTGATCTTTTTCTTCTTGAGCCTTAAAACCAAGAATACTATCTAAACCTTTTAAAGATTTATTTTTTTGATTTGGACCAGCAACTAGCATGATGCCAGTTTGTTGAGAAATAATTTTCTTTGCCAAGATTCTAACAAAATTTGGTGGTAAAGGCTCAATGGGATAATTTTCAAATAAAATTAAGTCGTATGCCGACTCCCAAAAATTTTTAATAGGTAGTGAAAATTTATTTGAGGAAATTTTTAAATAATGATCAACTTCAATTCTACTATTATTTTTTAATGTTTTTTTAATAATTCCGGTATTTTTATTTGGGCTTCCAGTGAAGAGCGCAACTTTATATTTTTCCTTTAAAATTAAAACATCAAAACTTTGCCTATTATTTATAATATTTACTTCATCAGCAATTGAAGAAACTTGAATTCTATATTTTTGCCTACCGAGTGATTTAGGCTGAAACTGAAAGTTGACTACAGAGCTAGAACCAAAACCAAATAACTTTAAATACTTTGAAGCAATCAACTTTGAATCATCATAAAGGGACACACTTACTCTATCATCTAACTCTCCAATAGACTGAATTTCAGCTGATAAATTAATTCTTTCATTTTTTATTGCTACAGTAGGAGCGTTGATTGAATTTATAAAAATATCAATCTGAGAATCTCTACTTCCAATTCCCAATGTATGCAGCTTTAAGCCTAAGTTTTTAAATAACAACAAAGGCTCAACGCCCTCAGTTGCAATACCATCAGAAATTATTACAGTTCCTGCTAACTCGTTTTTATTTAATGCTATAAACTCAGCAATATTCCCAAGATTTGTTGTTTGACCACTTCCGTTCAATTTTCCTTTTAAAGGCCTTATTTCTGAATCAAATGAATAGGGCTGAAGAGAAATATTTCTGTCATCTAATTTATCAAAAAGCTCTGATATGCCAAGATTGATCGAACTAAGGGAGGGGCTATTGTGAAATTTAATACTTGATGAGTTATCAAAAAAAAAGGCCCATTTGAGATCAGTGTATTTATCAGTGGAATATTTTATTACAGGATTGAAGATATAAAATATCATTATGGAAAGTGTTAGTATCCGCATTATGAAATAGAGTCTATACAAATCTTTATAAGACTTGTATAGATAAACAAAAACTATAAATGAAAAAATAATTAACAATAAAGATGCAAAATCAAAAGACTCTATAAAGCTAAAACTCATTTAAACTATTCTCATATTTGGTAAAACAGAAAACCCAAGATTTGAATATTTGCCAATTGACAAATATTTTTCTCCAAGAAAAGCAATCATAGCTGCATTATCAGTGCAATATTTTGGATGTGGATATATAATATTCCTTTTAGGAATCTGATCTTTTGAATGTTTTCGTAAAAACTGATTGGCGGCAACTCCCCCAGCAACAACGCAATTTTTACAATCTGTTATCTCAGCTGCATGTTTAAGTTTTTTTACTAAAACATCAATAATGGCAAATTGATAGCTAGCTGCTACATCGGCAATATCTATTTCTTCATTTTTTTCACTAAAGTAAAGCAAAGCAGTTTTTAAACCGCTAAAGCTAAATTCAAAATTATTTTTTTTCATTAGAGCCCTAGGAAAATTAATCGACCTATGATTACCATTTATTGCTGCAGCTTCTATTTCAGGTCCACCTGGGTAACCTAAACCTAATATTCTAGCTCCTTTATCAAAGGCTTCGCCTGCTGCATCATCTCTAGTTTCACCAAGTAAATTATATGACAAAAAATCTTTTATTTCCCATAATTGAGTATGTCCACCAGAAACTAGCAAGCAAACAAAAGGAAATTCTAAATGAGGCTCTGCTAAAAAGTTGGCAAAAATATGTGCTTCTAGATGATTTACACCAATTACGGGAATATTTAAACCCAGCGATAATCCTTTTGAAAACGAAGTTCCAGTTATTAGCGCACCAGACAAACCCGGTCCCTGTGTTACAGCAATACCATCTAATTCATTTATGCTTAAATTTGATTCTTGCAACGCTTTATGAACAATTAAATTTAAAGTTTTTTCATGTTCTCTAGATGCGAGCTCAGGGATTACGCCACCAAACTTACTGTGTATCTCTTGTGAGGTTAGGGCTGATGAAAGTATCTTTCCATCTACACAAATAGAAGCTGCAGTTTCATCGCAGGATGTTTCTATGCCAAGTATTTTCAACTATTTTTTTGCGTAACGATAAGCTCTATGCTCATAGGAGATGAATCCATCCAATCTAAAACATCATTTGGTGTATTTACTCTAATTTCATAGAATTGCTTATCCTCTCTCCAATTATTAAAATCTACACTTACTTCAAGCTCTGAGGGTTTTAAGTTTGAAATATATTCAATTCCCCCTACTACAGTTAGCGAAACGGTTTGAGGACTTGAAAAAATCCTCATTTGACTATCCTGATTTAATATTTTTACAGGAATTTCACTAATTATTCTTTCACCAATCTTTTGAACTCTTTGAGTGTAAAATACCTCACTATGACTGTATTCCAAAACTTGATTATCTGGCGGATCAATAGGTAATGAAATAGATATATTTTTATCAGCGTCTAATATCGTATCTGGCGAAGTGTTGGCATAGTAAATAGTTTCTACCAGATTTCTAGATCCGGTTATTCTGATGTTTTTAGGTTTAAATTCAGGTTTTCCTACTAAGGTGAAGCCTGCCTTAGGAAGTACATATACATTGGGCCTAATGAATACCTCTTTCTCTTTGTACTCGTTAAGACTAATATGTATTGAGGTAGGACGAAGAATCTCAATAAAACTAATATCAAAACTTGGAGGAATTACTACTTTTTGAGGATATTCATCAAAATATTCATTTAATACAAAATTGTATTCTTCAGAGATTTTTTCTAAATCAAGGACAAGTTTAAATTCTGTAAAAAAGCGTTTTAATAAAAATGTTTTAAATAAAGAGCGGCCTTGGCCTTTAATTTGGGCAAGAGCAACTTTAGGTACCTCTTCATTTAAAATAAAACTTGAAGGTAGGTTTCTAATTTCAACAGGCATTTCTAAGCTGGTAGTGTACTCCTCTTCACTTTTTACAAAAAGCCATAAAAGAAAAGCAACAAAAGTCGCGCTTAAAATTGTAGTAATTTTTTGCCTTGTAAGAAAAGAAGTAATATTTGTTTTTGCTCTTTCTCTACTCATACGCAAAGCTTTTGCAATAACTTAATCAGGTATCGATTCAGTATCAGGCTTTGATTCTACCTGATCAGACAAATTTCCAGGAATTTCAATTCGCTCGCCAACTGGCTGCTCTTGGTTGTCAAGAAAATCTTTAATCTCATCTTTTTGAATATTTTTATCACTAAGTTCATCAGAAAACAAAATAACCTTTTTATTTTCAGGTTTAACCTCCATTACAGAACCGCTAATTCTTTGTCCAACGCTGTATTTTTGAGTAATTTCTTTTCTTTGTTTCTTAGTTTGTCTTCCAAAAGGAATAATTCCTTCAATCTCGTCTTGTAGGGTAAGTATTATTCCCTTATCTAGAATCTTAGAAATTTCGCCTTCATGCACGCTCCCTGTTTCGAAATTTTTAACTAGTTCTGGCCACGGGTCTTCAATTAATTGCTTTATACCTAGTGCAATTCTTCTACTTTCCCTGGACACTTCTAAAATTCTGACTTCTATTTTTTGACCTTTATCTATCATTTCTCTAGGGTGCTTAATTACCTTAGTCCATGAAAAATCAGAAACGTGAATTAAGCCATCAATTCCTTCTTCAAGCTCAACAAATGCGCCAAATTGAGTAAGATTAATTACTTTTCCTTCAACAATTGCTCCTATACTATATTTTTCTTCGATTTTGTCCCAAGGATCATCTGTTAACTGTTTCGCGCCTAAACTAATCTTTCTTTCATCAACGTCTATTGACAAAACCACAGCTTCTACCTCATCTCCAAGCGAATATAGTTCTGAAGGATTTTTTACATGTCTAGTCCAAGACATTTCAGATACGTGAATTAAGCCTTCTATTCCCGATTTAATTTCAATGAATGCTCCATAATTAGTCATACTTACTACTTTACCTTTAACTTTTTCACCTTGAGGAAAATCACTTTCAACGGTTTCCCAAGGGTGAGGCGTGAGCTGCTTAAGGCCAAGCGAAACTCTCTTTTTTTCATTGTCAAAATCTATAACTTTTATAGTGAGCGTTTCTTCCATTGATATAATTTCCGAGGGATGATTAATTCTTCCCCAACTCAAATCAGTAATGTGAAGTAATCCATCAATTCCACCTAAGTCTATAAATACACCAAAATCGGTAATATTTTTAACTCTTCCTTCCATTATTGCTCCAACCTCAAGCTTGCTGAAAATTTCATCTCTTTTTTCAGCTAGGCTCTCTTCAAGAATTGCCTTATGCGAAACTACAACGTTTTTTCGCATTTCATTGAATTTTACAACTTTTAAATCCATTTCGACATTAAGATATTTATCAAAATCCTTGACAGGCCTAACATCTATTTGAGATCCAGGAAGAAAAGCCTGGACTCCTTTCAAATCAACTACCATACCGCCTTTAATTCTTTTAACGATTTTACCCTTTATAATTTCACCAGTATCATGAATATCTCTAAGTTCAATCCACCTTCTTAGGAAGTCCGCCTTTTCTTTCGACAAAACAGTTTTACCGCTTTCATCTTCCATTCGCTCAAGATAAACATCTATTTTACCACCAACATCAGGAAGATCTTCCAACGTAAACTCATCTCGATTAATAATGCCTTCCGATTTGAAGCCTATATCAATCAAGACTTCTTTTTCATTTATACCAATTACTCTTCCAGAAATAATTTCTCGCTCGGATATATCAGAAAAGGTTGAGAGGTATCTTTCTTGATCAGGCGTAATTTCTTCTACTTCGATATTTTGCTTTAAATCTTCAGGGGTAATTTCTTTTATTTCGTTAAAAAGGCTTGAGCCCAAATAATCAATATTAACTTTTTCTTCGAAATTGTTTTCGGCGGTATCAGTAAAAGTTGCAGGCGATTCAGTAGCCGAGTTCTCGCTGACTTCTAAAGTTTTATCCTCAGAGGGCTGTTCTGCAACGGGTTGTTTTTCAGTAGTGTTCATTTATTATTTTTTCCTATTTATTTTTTTAAATTAACATTTCTAATCATAACATCTAGCTGTTGTTCGAGGGTCATGTTAGTAGTATCTATTTCAATTGCATTAAATGCTTTTTTTAATGGGGAGTGGCTTCTTTCAGAATCATACCTATCTCTTGTTTCTATATCTTCTTTAAGATCTTCAAAAGCTACTTCTTCTCCTATTTTTTGTAAATCTAACTGCCTTCTTTTAGCTCTCACCTCTACGCTAGCAATCATAAAAAACTTGATTGTCGCTTCAGGAAAAACAACGGTGCCTATATCCCTACCTTCCACAACACAATTAGTGTTTTTTGCAAAATCTCTCTGTTTCTTCACCATATATTCTCTAATTACTGGTATAGCGCTTATTTCACTTACTTTTTTTGATACAAAGGAATTTCTTATTTCCTTAGAAACATTATTTCCATTAACAAGATAACCCGACACACCGTCATTCGTTATTAATTCAAGTTTAAACTTTTTCATGAAATCTCCAAGAGATTGCTCATTGTGAATGTCAATTTGATTTTTAATAACTGATAGTGCAATACACCGATACATTGCACCAGTATCTAAATAAAGAAACTTTAGTTTGTCGGCCAACAACTTAGCTGATGTGCTTTTACCAGAGGCTGCTGGACCATCAATAGTAATAATCATTTAATGCTCATTATCAAATAGCCAGGTAATTTACTACTTTATTGATTGATTGCCAATTACCAATACTGCTAACAGCTAACGTCATCTACAACCTACTTAAAAGTTTTATTTCTGTCTCGCTGAGCTCCCGAAAAGCTCCTGGAGGAGTATTGTCAAGATGAATTGGGCCAAATTGTATTCGCCTAAGACTAAATAAGGTTTTTTTCATTCGATATGCTATTCGACGGATCTCTCTTTTTTTCCCTTGATATAATCGCATAGTAACATTCGTTCTTCCTTTGTTTTTTTTCTGCTCTAAAATATCTGCTCTCCCCCATTCTTTTTGCCCAATATATATTTTTTTTGCGATCTTTTTTTTCTCCCAAACTTGAAACGGCTTATCAACTTCTAGTTCGTATATTCTAGGAATTTTATTTTTAGGATGCGTTAATGTATTAGCCAGACTTCCATCATTTGTAAGTAGCAAGAGGCCAGTAGTATCTTTATCAAGACGCCCAATGGGAAACAATCTTTCTCTTAAATCAATTAAATCAATAACAGTTTTTCGCTTAAAAGGATCACGTGACGTTGTAATGTATCCCATTGGCTTATTCAGCAATATAGTTTTGAATTCTTGAGATATCTCCACTCTTCTTCCGTCAAATCTTACATCATCGTTTTCAAGAACCTGGTAGGCGGGATTCAATTCTAAAATACCATTTACTGTAACACTCCCACCCTGAACAAATCCATCAGCCTGTCTCCTTGAACATTCACCAGACTTTGCTATGTATTTATTTAAACGCATCAATTTGCTCTATGAGCTCAGGCTCATTTTCAATCAATTCAGATATTTCTTTCAATTTTGGAAGATCAGAGAGTTTATTTAAGCCAAATGATTTTAAAAAAGTGGCTGTTGTTTTATAAATAAGAGGACGACCTGGGCTTTCATCTCTTCCGCTAATTTTAACAAGTGATTTTTTTAACAAAGTCTTCAAAACACCTGCACAATCAACGCCTCTTATACCTTCGATATTTTGACGACTAATAGGTTGTTTGTACGCAATGATCGAAAGTGATTCTAAAGCTGCTTGTGATAAATAAAACTGTCCAGTTTTAATAATTAATCGCCTAACAAAAAAATCGTATTCTGATTTAGTCCGTATCTGGTATCCTCCAGCAACAGAGAGTATTTCAAAGGCATTATTATTTTTAATATATTTTTCTTGAAGATTCTTTATATGTTTATCTAGCTCAGGAGGATCAGCATCAAAAATAGTATTAATTTTTTTCTGAGTAAGCGGGTTGGGGCTTGCAAAAAGAAGGGCTTCGATTATTTGTTCAAAGTCTTTCAAGATTTAATTTATATCCATAAGATGAATTTCAATATCTTCAAAAAGACTACTTTGCAATACAACGATTTTTAATTGTTGGACCAGATCAAGTATTGCTATAAATGTCATAATTACTTCTAATTTATTTTTACATTTTTTTAAAAGAGTCTTAAAAGTTAAAATACCTCTACCATCAAAAGAATTGAGTATGAAGTTTTTTTTATCGCTCAAATCAACCGTATTCAAATCAACTTCGTAAGGATTTATATCTGGAAGACGATCAATCACATTTTTGAAATGCTGCGCTAGTTCAAACACACTTATTTCTTTAAGGTAATTTGTCTCTTCAAAATCTTCGCCATTGAAAGACTCTGCGAAACTTCTCTCGTGCTGGTAGCTAAGATTCTCCCATTTTTCTGATAGATTATCAGCAATATCTTTATATTTTTTATATTCAATCAATTGCTGGACGAGCTCTGTTCTTGGATCGATTGGCTCACCTAAATCATCCAGATCAGCTCTAGGTATTAACATTTTAGATTTAATACGCATGAGGGTTGCAGCCATTAAGATAAATTCACCAGCTATAGATAAATTCATTGCTTTCATATCCTCAATTATTTGTAAATATTCAGCCGTTATTTCTGCGATAGGAATATCAGTTATATCAAGCTCATCTCTTCGAATAAAATATAAGAGCAGGTCAAGCGGACCTTGAAACTTATCTAGCTCAACTTTATGCATCTAACTTTTGTAATGCAATCCCATGGCAGATTTTGCTTTTGATAAGTATTTATCGGCTACATTACTCGCTTTTTTTGCTCCGGTATCTAAGCAATTAAAAACATAATCCATATGACTGTTGAGGTAATCTCTTTTTTCCCTATACGGCCTAAAATACTCCCAAAAACATTCAAAAAATTCATTTTTAAGATCACCGTATCTCAAACCAGGCTGTAGAAATCTTTCTTTTAGTTCTCTCTGTTCATCTTCAGATATAAATAGTGAGTACAATTGAAAAATTGGAGTATTGATATCTTTAGGCTCATCAACATCCGCAGAATCAGTAACAATAGACATAAATTTTTTTCTAATTATTTTTTCTTCACCAAATATGGGAATTATGTTGTTGTAAGATTTGCTCATTTTTTGACCATCAATACCAGGAACTAATTGAGATCCTTTATCAATATCTGGCTCAGGAATCACAAATATATCTCCGTAGTGCTGATTAAATTTTTCGGCAATGTCTCTTGTCATTTCAATATGTTGTTTTTGATCTTTTCCAACAGGGACAATTTCACCTCCAAAAAGTAAAATATCAGATGCCATAAGAATTGGATAAGAATATAAACCAACGTTAGCAATGATACCCTTTGATAGCTTGTCTTTATACGATGTTGCTCTTTCAAGCACGCCTACGTTTGTAATATTTGACAGTAACCACGTTGATTCACAAACTTGAGGGACATCACTTTGTATCCAGAAAGTTGATTTATCTGGGTCAAGGCCTAATGCAAAAAAATCTACGGCTGCTTGAACTGTATTAGCTTTCAAAAACTCTTTATCTCTAACAGTTGTAAGTGCATGATAGTTAACAATGAAACAGAATAAATCATTGTTTTCTTGATAGCGAATCATTCTCGACATCATTCCAAAATAATTACCAAGATGAAGATTGCCAGAGGGCTGAATCCCACTTAAAACCCTTCTCAAAAAGCCTCCATAAATAAGTAGGGTTTCCATGCACCCTGATGATCTGAAATAAACTGCTGAAAATAATGTATTTTATTTGGTTTCCTTGGAATTTTTTTCAAAGGCATTTTGGCTTCCTCTGGAGTTCTATTTCCTTTTATTCTATTACAAGGCTGACAAGCAGCAACAAGATTTTCCCAGGTATCCAAACCCCCTTGATTTTTTGGCTTTACATGATCCATTGTTAGAGGAGTTTTCTTGGAGCTGCAATATTGACATTCAAAATTATCACGCACCAATAGATTTTTTCTTGTTAGAATAACATCCATTGTATGATTTTTAACAAAATCTTTTAAACGAATAATACTTGGTAAATTAAGAGTAGTTGAGGGTGAGCGAACGTCTTCCTTATAAGATTCTAGAATATCAACTTTCTCATTAAAATACAAACAAATTGCTCTTTTAGCAGTACAGATATCCATCGGGGCGTAGTTAGTATTAAGTACTAATACTGATCTGTTGAGAATAGATGAAGAATTATAGTACATATCCATAGGTATAATTTACTTAATTGAAAACAATCTCAGAACGATTTAGTTAATATCGTTTAATTGTCAAAAAACCATGTAACTCCAAATTGTATCATCCGTCCAATCTCAGGGTATATTGCATTTGGTTTGAAAAAAGTATCTCTATTTTCAACACCTATAGCATTGAAGAGATTATAGATCTTGTAATGTAATAAAACTCCAGAAATATTTGAATTTATCTCAAGATGCGTCAAATTGCGATTAACAAGTGCAAAATTATTTTCTCTACTTTGATTGTAATACCTAAGAAAAGGATCATAGGAAAAACTATCATTATTATTTATGAAGCCATCTTGCCAAATGTTAAAATTTATATTCATATTATCTTGAAATATTGAAAATCCACCTTTTAAACCGCTATTATAAATTGAACCAAGAGTATTTTCATCATTCACGCCAAAAGGGGAGATAAATTTGCTATAAATACTCCAATCTTCGTTAAACCTGTATACAATATTTAATCCAGATAGGCTTATGTTGTAATTATAAAAACTCTTTGCACTTATATTTAAAACTGTAAGATAGCTTTCTATAGATATTTTATTTCTTAGAATTTTATAACTAGCGAAAGATTTCTGTTTTCTTTCAAGCTCATTAAAAAAAGAATTATTTGCGTCTGGATGCGCCGATTGAGCTTCAGCTAGAACAGATATATTTAAAGCGCCAAAACTTGATTTTTTTTGATAATTAACTGAAAACGTGTAAGGCTGATCAATTTTATTCTCCGAGAATTGAATACCTGTCATTATTGATAAATCTTCAAAGTATTTTCGAAAATATACACTTGACCAATCAGCAGATCTCAAATTATTCCTGTGATTAAATTGTTGCGATTTTTTGCTTACCCCAAATTCATATCCGCCTGATCTAGTAAATTGAATATCAAACTGATTTCTATTAATAAATCTTGATGTAGAATCACCAATTAGTGAATGCGTTAGGTTGCGAATTTGGGCAAACTGACTCAAATAGGTTGTTATTTTCCAGCTTTCTAGTTTTTTTTCAAATTTGACTCCACTACTTACAATATCATCCTGCTCGAAACCGTTTTGTGAAATATCTGGGATTCCGCTCGATGTTAAAAATCTTGCTGCAGAAACCTCTATCCTTTCATTGAAACTTTTTTTTAGATAATCTATTCTGTATGATTGATGAATAGGTCCACTATTCTTTGCAGGATGGATATAATGGCCATAATTTCCTTGTGAGGATCTCTTAAATCCGCTAACATTTATTGACTGATTTTTAGAATTATACTGTACTCCAAGGTCTAATATATCCAAGCCATAGTCGCCCCTGTAGTAGTCAAAAAAACTATTCACTTCGCTTGAATCAGGCAACGAACGAAACTCGGGCAATTGTCCAATTTCAATAATTTCCGCATTTGAAGAATGTCCTCCATACCTCATCGGAAATGATGTATACGTACCATCAAAAGGCAAAACACCTGAAAACCAACTTTGATTTGTAAAAAGATGCCCATTTTTTATAAAAATCCCATTATGTCCAGACCAATCAAATGGAATAATTGCGGTGTTTTGTGAAAAAACAATATTAGTGACTAAACTAAAAAAAAGGAGGCTATTTATTTTTTTAAAAATTGAACTACCCTTGGAACTGTTATTAAAAATATAAAAATATTTGAAATCTCATGAAGCAGTGTAAAGCCCAATCCTTTGATTAATGATGCAACTATACCTGCATAACCCAAGCCAGAAAAGAGTGGGTAAGATATTAATGTAAGAACGTCATAAATAAATGTAACAAGAAAACCTGATAGGCCCAGTAATATGAGCGTTGATAAATTGTATTTTTTAACATAGAAAAATGGTCTTAATAAACCACCAACAGCACCACATACAGCCATGCCAATTATCTGAGCAAAAAATAATGGAGGAAAACTAAGGCCAGATCCAAGTGGATTTAAACCAGAATAAATACCCATCGCAACAAAACCCACTAACACGCCCCACCGTATATTTAAAATAACTCCTGACAAAAATATTATAACAGTTATTAATTCAATATTAGGGACCATCATTAAGGAATAGCCCATTGCAATAGCCATAGCGCAAAAAATTGATGCGCGAACTAAGTTTACTAGCTCCATCTAGTTTTTTTTATAAATGGTGGTCTTGAAAAAATTATATTGGGACGTGAAGTCGTCGTCATCTTTATCTTCTTCAATAATTTTTTTCATAATACTCACTCTACTGTCTAGACTTGTGATCATTGAAACTATTAAAGCTTCTTTAAACATGGGATTTATTTGTTTTTTCCCTTCGCTGTAATCTTGCTGAGTTAACATTATGTGCTCTATTTGAAGTAAAAGTTCACCTGGGAATTTTCTAATCTTTTTTGCTGCGGATATAATTATATCTCTTCCGAGTGCAACATGCCCAAGAAGATTTCCAGCCTTAGACAAATTGGATTTATAATTTGACTCAATAGCGTCTAATTTGCCAATATCAAAAAGAAATACGCCTGCAAGAACTAAATCAATATCAATTCGGTAATGATTAGCTAAAAATTTCCCTATTTTAGAAAGAGACAGTGCTTGCTCTAAAAAACCAGAGCGATAGCTGTATTGGTGTAATATTGTTGATGGGTGTTTTAATAATTTCTTTTTGTTTGAAGAATAAATATTATAGATAAGTTTTTTTATATAAGGGTTTTTTATCGTTCTAATGGTTTTAATAACCTCGTTCCACATTTTCTTTTCATCAAATCGAGACGTTGGAACGATTAAAGCTGGATCGAAGCCATACCTTGAATATCGCTGCAATGTTGCTTTATTAATACGCTGTACAACTAATTGAAACTCATCAATAAAAGTTTCGATCGAACCCTTTACAGCAACAGCGTCACCCGCAGAAAATTTTGCATCGTATTCTTTTACCTTATTCCAAATCTTTGCCTGAACCTGACCTGTTCGGTCCCTAAGAACAATATCAATATATAGATCGCCTGCTCTTGTGTGGCGCAGTTTCTTTTCCAAGCATAGATAAAAACCTTGGACAACTTGACCTTCTTTAAATTTTGAGATAGGAACTATATTCTTCATTGTGTCTATATTTGCTGTCTAAAGTTACAACAATAATAATATTTACAAATACACGTGTCACTTACAATTAAAGAACTGAACTACGACAACCTTAACGATCTCAGAAAGCTAGAATCCGCTCTTAAAAATTGGTTCGCAAACCCCAAAGAGCTGAATTTTACTGACTCTGAAATGCGATACCCTTTTGACATGAAAAAATGGATTAATATCAATTATAGGCTGAATAAAATCCAAACTGTTGTTTTATCCAAAGATGATTGGATCATTGGTTATGGTGGGGTAAAATTTATAGATAAAGATGGAAGAGCTCACATAGCGCAAATGTATCTTGATTCTGATCACCGAGGAAATGGATATAGAAAGAAGATAATAAATTACATTGAAGAATTAGCTGCTGCAAATAAAGTGAAAATTTTAACAATCAATGCGATGAAAAAAGATATCTACTCTAGGGAATTATTTCAAACGTTAGGGTATAATGAGATAAAAAATTCGGGAAACGTAATTTCTTTTGAAAAGATCACGATATAAGTTTATTTATTTTTTTTAATGCTTCTCTAGCCATTTTCTTTTGCTTAATTGACTCAGGTGCTGGTTCCCATATTTTTAAAAAACTCTCTAAATTAGATCTAGCTAAACGATAGTTCTTTAATTCAAAATTTTCAAGTCCTGCATAAAGAAATAATACGGGATGATAGTAAGCTCTTAAACCAAACCACGTATCGTATGTGTATTTTATTTTATTAAAATATTCTAATGACTTCTTATGTTGTTTCAGGTATCGATAATCCATTCCAATTTGGTAGTAAACTAAAAATTGCATTGGACCACCAATCAAATCAGGCCAATTATTTAATGATTTCAAAGAAGAGGAGTGATCTCCATCCTCGTGGTATCTGAGCGCAGAATACCTGTCCTTCATTGGTCCGTAAAAATTTACAGATTTCATTTTTTCATCATCAATTTTATCCCAAAAACCATGAATTGCATAAGTCTCTAGCAACAAAAGTCTTGAGGCCAGAGATAAATTATCAATCTTAATATTTTTGGCTTTATCATTAAAAATGATATCTATTTCATTTATAATTTGATTACTATCCTTCATTTTATCGAAATTAAAAGCAAGTGCAAATGCTCTTCTCGCAAGTTCATTGACATATGATCTATTATTATCTTCTTCGAAAAATTTTTGCAAAAGCTTATCTGAATAAAAAATATATTTTTCGTAATCTCCTCTATATAATGAGTGTTCTTTTAACTTATATAGTCCCGTTGTCTTCGTTTCATCATTTGATAAAAGTTTTAAATATTTTTCTTTAGCATTATCATAATCTCCTGAAATTAAATATCCATCTCCAAAAATCCGGTCTGGGTTAAGAATCTTTACCTCAGATTTTTCAAGCTCCCTAGCTAAAGAAAAATATTCCTTAAATCTCCCCGCATATCGATATGCTATAAATTGACTTTCTTTGTATGATGGTTTGTCTGGATAAGTTTTTAAAGCATTATTTGCTAAATCAATACTTTCATCATGCATATCTACGTCCCTGTAAGCCCAACTCAAATGTTGAATTGAAAACTCAAATGTGGGATCAAGGGCAAGACTTTTTTGAAAATAGTCATTTGATTTTTCAGATTCAGCATTATGCCAAAGCATATCTCCAATTTCAAAGTACGCGTACTTTTCATTTGGATATTTATCAATTATTTCTTGATAAATTGGAATTCTTGATCGAAAATCCTTAATTGATTGTGCTCGTATATACAGTCTTTCTTTGTCTGGTGCGGATTCAATGTACTTAACAGCTTTATTGATATACTCCTCTTGTTTTGAGTTAAAAAACCATTGATAGGTGTAAGCCAAGTTGTAGTAGGCCATAGCGAAAGTAGAATCAATTTCAATTGCTTTTAAAAAATTCTTTTCTGCTTCATTCCATGCAAAAGAAAACATTGCTTTTTCGCCAAGATCATAGTAGCGATAAGCTTCGAGATTTTTTGTAGTTAAGCTAGCAATCTCACGCTGGTTTTTTTCTACTTCTTCTGCTTGCTCCGCTAAACTAATTCGAGTTTGTTTTGAAATTTGGTCAATCAGATCAGGGATATTCTTTTTACCTTCGGCTTGCACATTCGCTGTATATAAATATTCATTTTTATCTACGTCAAGAATCTTTAAATCAACGGAGTAAAGATCTCCAAATTGACGAATTGAGGTAAGAACTAAAGTATTAATATCTGCGCGCTCACAAATCTCAACGCCAAGTTTTTCATCAACCTTTTCAATATCAACTTTTCCAATTTGCTTAAGCAAATCAAACATTCTTGATTTTGTTAAAACAGATAAATATTTTGATTGTTCTAGTGAGGTGATCAAGAGACCAGATAATCCATCTAATGAAGCATCGTTCGTTTTATTCTCAAAATCAGCAATGGCAATTGGTATCCTATCCCCGGTGTAGTTGACAAGCTTGTCTTTAGAGTCAAATAAATCGAACTGACCAATAACAATACCGGCCAAAATACCCAGAACTAAGAAAATGTTTCTCTTTTGAAAATAAAAAGGGCGGCTATGTGCCTTTAACTTTGCATTTCCAGTATGTGCTTTAAGGTCATTTGCACTTGCTTCTGAACTTGGGGGAGTTATTACTATACCATCAGGAGTTCTATCAAAAATCCAAGCAACAATTGCTACGATAGGGAAACCTATTAATAGTAAGACAACGACTGCTGTCAGTACCCAATCTGGTAGGCGCAAAGCTGGAAATGTAACTTCGCCGATTTGCATAATTATCCATGCAAATACAGCATAAGTCGATGTTACGCGGAAGACTTTCCTTCTTTTTAACTCGTCTATAAGGCTCATAGATTTTAATGCAAATGCGTTAGAATGTAGCTATTTTATTTACGTATAAGAAATGCAAAAAACCATATACAAAACAGAGTTTTCTGCATCTATAAATAAGTTAAATCTATAATTACTTCTTCTTAAGCACAAAAAACGCTACTGCAAAAGCAACCCATATTGCATTCTCAACATAAAAAGCACCCTTCAAAGGCACCACTCCAGATACCACATGATACGTATTAATCAATACTGGCGCTAAAGACAATGCAGCAAACGTAGGCGCTACCTTTTGCAGATCATCTGCCATCCAACTAGATATAAAGTAAGTTAATAATGCAAAGAGGCCTTGGCCCATCAATGCAAAATGTAAAATTGGCCTTACTTCTTTAGTATAGCTCATACCAAAACCTTCCATCATTGCCTCTGGCGCAAAAAGTCCGCCTAGCAACATGACACCCATTAGCCCTGCATAAATTCTCATTAATAATTGTAAGTTCATATTGTACTCCTTTTATCTATTAATATAATTATTTTCTACTTGCCTTAGCAATTTGTTCAAAATCTATACGTTTATAATTAAACGTATATTTATTTAATAAATTTTTACCAAATTCTTCTAACCAGTCACTATGCAATGCCAATTCAATATTTGGCGGAGGTAGTATATTAAACTGGATATCATAACTATCTTCAATTGATCCAGGTAAAGAAATATTTCTAGCATAATGAAAATTGTCAATCAAATTTATATGAGGCTTTAAATCTACAAAAGTTTTTAAGCCTGTTTTTGAATTTTTAACTAAGGCTGTAATGCGTAAATATGGTATAAATCCCCCAGGGACTGCTCCTTTTGGTATTTTATGATTATCCCAATTCACCCTTGCTTCAATATGTACATCAGTCTGGCTCTCTAAGAGATGTAATGAGCTGGGGTGAATATCATCTTTTGCAGCTCCTTCAAAAATAAAAATAATTCCAGGAGGAACTTTTTCCTCACCAATTATTAATTCAGGGGGCCGTTGAGGGCTTAAAAAAAATAAAAATACAAAAAAAAATGGTTGAATAATTATTGACAATCCGTACATAAAACAAACAGTTGATGAATATGTCTAATCATTTTAAAACCTAAATCTTCTACAATTTTGTCCTGACGACTTTCAATTACCTCATCAACATATTCTTCAATTCTACCGCATTGAACGCAGATAATATGATCGTGGTGATCTGAGTTTAATTTGTTTTCGTACTTTGCAGGACTGTCACCTAATTCAATTTTACGAATTAAATTATTTTTGTGTAAAACATCAATAGTTCTATAAACAGTTGCCCGCGATACATTGAGTTCATTTTTTCTTAAAGCAGAATAGATCTCCTCAGCGTCTCTGTGTTCATCGCTTGATTTTATTTCATCCCAAACAGCTTGACGCTGATTAGTGTGCCTGAGGCCTTCTTTTTTTAATGCGTTAGTTAATAATTTTTTTGTAGCCATAATAATTAAAGCAATTTAGTTAATTTTCTATTTTTAAATACTATTTTATAATTGTAGCTGTATTAATTGGGAGAATCAACCTTCTTTAGATTGGCAAACTTTACTACTAGCTTCTTTTTCAAGCCATCTTTGAATTCAATCCCGACTCGCTGATTTTCACCTTGACCACTTAACGCCATAACTTTTCCTATTCCAAAAATTGCATGCTCAACATATTCGCCAACTTGAAAGTCGTCAAATAAAACAACTGTTCTGCTTACTGCTGTCTTTGTGTGTTTTCCAGCTTTTCCGCCAATAACTTTTCGAGTAAGAGCAGAAGTGAAAGATATCTTTTCAATATTCTCCTCTGGTATTTCTCCAATAAAGCGTGAAACTATTCCATATAACTCATCGGAACCCATACGTCTCCTATTATTAGCATACATTAGGTAGACCTTATGCATCGCCCTTGTGACGCCAACGTAAAAGAGTCTTCGCTCTTCCTCAAGGGTTTCGTTGGAATCTAATGATCTATATAGTGGAAACAAGCCATCTTCGAGGCCTGTTAAGAAAACTACGGGAAATTCTAATCCTTTAGAAGCATGAACTGTCATCATGGTTACTCTATTATTCTGGTCATTCCACTGATCTAAATCAGTCAACAAAGATACCTCTTCAATAAATTGAGATAAGCCACCATCAGGATTTCTTTTCATAAAATCATCTACGCTTTTAACAAACTCAAGAACATTTTCATAGCGCTCACCTTCTTCAGGGGATGAACTTTCTTGGTAATACTTTTTTATTCCCGCTTCTTCAATCAATGTTCTTACTAGCTCTCCAGCATTCAATTTTGGAAGCAGGTCGCTATATTTTTTAATTACATTATAAAAGGTATCTAATGCATCGGCTTGCTTTCCTCTTATACCCATATTTTCAGGATTATTTAAAACTTCAATCATCTCAACGCCTCTTTTTTCGGCCTCTATGACGCACTTATCTACCGTTTTCAAGCCAATTCCTCTTGGAGGAAAATTAACAACACGCCTTAATGAGATTGTATCCTTAGGATTCAGAATGAGGCTTAAATACCCAATTAAATCCTTAATCTCTTTTCGCTCATAAAACCTTACTCCGCCAATGATATTATATGGTATTCCAGATCTACGAAACGCATCTTCAATTGCACGTGACTGCGAATTAGTTCTGTAGAGAACAGCAAAATCACTAAAATTTCTTTTTTCAAGCTTAATCTCTTTTTGAAGTGCGCTTATTACTGCATCCGCTTCTTCCATCTCGTCATTGGTTTGCATAAGCCCTAATTTTTCACCTTCTCCGCTATCAGCAAGCAGTTCTTTTGATGCTCGATTATGATTATTCTTAACAACAGAATAGGCAGAATCAAGTATATAGATTGTTGATCTGTAATTTGTTTCAAGCTTGAATATTTCGCTATTTTTAAATGTCTTTTCAAAATCTAGTATATTACTTATGTCTGCACCTCTCCATCCATATATCGACTGATCATCATCTCCAACAACACATATTTGCTGATGAGCTTTAGCTAGATATTTGACTAGCATAAACTGGGGCTTGTTCGTGTCCTGATACTCATCAACCAAAATGTATTTCCACTTATCTTGATAGCTCTCAAGAATCTTTGGATACTTTTCAAAAATTTGAAGAGGGAGTAGCAGTAGATCGTCAAAATCTACGGCATTATTATCTTTTAAGGCTTGTTGATATTTTTCATAAAGCTCAGCATAATGCTTATCTATAATTATTGCAGCTTTTTTCTTAGCTTCTTCAGGGCTGATCAATCTATTCTTGAAATAACTTATTTTAAATCTCAGATCTTTTGGTGTAATATAATTTTTAGGGTAGTCCATCGGTTCTAAAAGAACCTTGAATAAAGAAGTTTGATCCTGAACATCAAAAATAGAGAAATCTGAAGTATAGCCTAAATTATGAATTTCAGATCTTAGCATTTTTGCGCAAACAGAATGAAAAGTTCCCATTGTAACAAGCATGCTTTTAGACTTAATGATTTTTTGTACTCTTTGTCGCATTTCTTCAGCGGCTTTATTTGTAAAAGTAAGAGCTAGTACGTTTTCAGCATCTACTAGATTGTTTTCAATTAAGTGCGCAATTTTATGAGTTAAAACACGAGTTTTTCCACTACCTGCTCCAGCAAATATAAGAACAGGTTTGCCGAAAGACTCAACAGCAGCTTTTTGAACATCGTTTAGTTTTATGTTAGCCATATTTAAGTATTATTAACCTTTTTTGATTTTCTATTTTTTCTTCTAATTTTTTGAAATTCTTTTTTTGCTTTGTTATGCTCTTTTTCTGTTTTTGTGAAAGTATGATATCCATCGCCTCTTGCAACAAAAAAAAGGTAATCCACTTTCTCTGGATAAAGAGCGGCCTTAATTGATTCGATTCCGGGATTATTTATAGGTCCAGGCGGAAGTCCATTGTTCAAGTAGGTATTATACGGAGATTTTATTTTTAAATCTTTGTTAAGAAGACGGCGAGGTGAATCTTTAATGATGTATTGGATTGTAGGATCAGCCTGCAAGCGCATTCTTTTTTTCAGACGATTGTGATATACTCCCGAGATTCGAGGTCTCTCACTATCATAAATCGCTTCACCTTCAATAATAGAAGCTAATGTTAAAACTTCATTTTCAGATAAACCTATTTCAAGCATTCTTTTTCGCATTTTCGCTGTAATATTTTTACTATACTCAGAGACCATTTTATTTATAACGCCTTCAGCACTAACGTCCTCAGAAAGAAGATATGTATCAGGAAATAAATACCCTTCAAAAGAAGAGCTGTTTATACCCCATTTTTTCATAAGCTGAACATTTTTAGCTGCCATGAAAAAGCTATCTTCGTTAATGTTAAAATTTGATTCAAGCTCTTTTGCTATTTCCTTTATAGACCATCCTTCAAGAATTGTCATTTTTTTTGATAAACCAACGCTATTAACAATTTTTTTTATTATGCAATAATTTGTAGAAGCTTCTTCTATGAAGAACTTTCCAGCGGGTAAGTCTTTTTCGTACCCGAGCGTTTTTACAGCTAAAATAAATGATTTTTTATTTTTAATAATTTTTTGATCAAAAAGCTGATTTGATACGTCGATGAGGGTAGAACCTTTAGATATAGATATTTTCGTAGAATCACCAGAATCGAACTGCGGCCAAAGCAATACAGCTCCATAATAGAGCAACATGCCGCTTAGAACAGAAATCATTATGATTTCTGCTAGAAAACGGTCCAAATAAAATTGAATTTTATCGAGCATAAACGGGGGCAAAAAATATTAATTTTATACCAAATTAACAAATTATATAAAATTTAGACTTTTTTTAGGGGTTTTAAATTTTAATAAAAAATAATTGGCACCCCTTTTAAGAAAGCGTAAGTTTGTCGTCGTAATGAACGCTGATAACAAACAAAACAATTCTAAATTCTACGACGGTTGGGCATTTGGTAAATTAAATTATATTCTATTTTCTGTTGGCCTAGCCTTAGTTATTTTTGGATATATTTTTATGGCAAGTGGGGATGTAGACAGCTTTCAGAGTCTTACCCTTGCGCCAATAATGCTTTTTTTAGGCTATATTGTTGTTATTCCAGTTTCACTTGTCTACAGAGATAAGCGGTAATTGATTTATTTGGGGCTGTAGTTCAGTTGGTTAGAACGCCGGCCTGTCAAGCCGGAGGTCGCGAGTTCAAGTCTCGTCAGTCCCGCAGCAAACCCCGTCTTTTGATGGGGTTTTTTGTTTGTAGAATTAATTTAATAAAATTAACAATATGAAGAATTGACCAATATTGAATCAACGCAAGAATCGGAAATTAAATGGTCTAGCTACTATCATAATTGGACCAAATGGAATCATATGCGCACTGCTTCGTGCCTACTATCATCAGCACTACTAACTATAAAATGAGCCGGTAGTGTAGTAATGTTATTTTATTCTAAATCTGCTTGATGAATGAAATTAAAGGCTTGATAGATGCCATTATTCCGACAATAAGATACATATACCAATTTAAGCTTAGAATAGGGTCCCATACTTTCGCAAGCATAAGGCCAATCGCAAATCCCGCTAAACCGTTCAACCTAAAATCAATAAATGAAAATTGAAATTTCCACATTCTTACCAAAAAGCTCTTTTCGTTATTGCTCATTAAATTTCAATCAAAATGTATGTCCAAAAAATATCGCGTTCATTAATAATCCATTTGTCCCATACCAAAAGGCTCTAAATGCAGGGTTATCAGCAAATAACACAACATGGCCCTGCCCTTTTTTTCTAGCTATGATTGATGCTGTATTTTTCATTTCAGAAAGTTTTTCTTCAGATATATAGCCACTTAAAATAGGGTTATTGTCATATCTCGCAACATTTGCAGCAGCAGATTCTGAAAGTTTAAAAAGATGAGTGCCTCTTCTAAAGACCGAATGAGAATTGCTGTATCCAAAACCTATTGGATGGGTATTATCAATCTTAACTTTAAAAATTGCGCCACCAATCCTTTGTGCGCCGGTTACAGTTCTTAACTGGTCGTATGGAATATCCAATGACATTTTTTCACTATCTTTGAAATTTTCGTTAATTATTTTTTTATCTACAACCCATTTTGAACCTGATTGAACTGAAATTAATGTTCCGCCTGAAGCTACCCATTCTTTAATATTTCTTATGTCAGTTGTATCGATCTCAGAATAGGATCCATCCGGAAGAATGATTGTGTTGTAGCTAGATAACTTGTTTCTATTCAAGTTAATTGCATTCAAAAACGAAACCGGTATTTGCATTCTATTATCTATTAAATGCCATATCTCTCCAGCGCCATAGGACGAAGTACCTTTTCCTGACAAAATCGCAACCTTTGGTTTTTTCAAAACCCTGTGAAATGCTCCTCCAAGATCTGGTCCGGTTGGGGTGGCGGCTGAATTAACTGCGTAAATCTCAACATGATTTTCGCTAACAATCTGCTTCATAAGTGTGTGTATTTCATTAGGTGTTATAGACGCGTCAGCGTCTCTTTGCGCGACTGGAATGACAATAGTGCCTCTTTTAAATTTTAATTTTTTACCCTCAATTTCAACAGTAAAAGGAGCTGTTGTTAATCTTGGTATAATTCCAGCATCTAAAATTTGATATAAACTTTTGGGGTTATAATACCTATTCCATGGCATTAAATATGCTGTAGATGCTGTGCCACCTACTAACTTTCCGCCATCAATATTTATATCATTTAATTTTGATCCTAAAAATGAATCTGGGCGCTGCTTTAATTCATAATAGTCTACTCCAAATGCAAGTGGTAAAGTCCAAGAAGAAACATCGTAGAATAGTGAATCTTCAAATGTCGTTACTTTTTCCATAATGCCAGCAATGAGGCGTGTTTGAGGTTGATTAGTTGGAATAACGATAGCATCTCCTTTCAAAAACCTTTTACCTTTGACCGTTATTGGTTTTTTGAGGTCGTAAGTCTCAATTCGATGACTTTGCAGGGTCTTTAAAAGCATTTGAGCTCGCGTTCTATTTTCTTTTAAATTAATTAAATACCCTTTTACTTTATTTTTTGATGCGACCTCAACAGATTTTGCATAAAAATTTCTATGATATCTTAAGAAGTCATTGCGAAGCGCTACAAGTCCGTCTACGGCACCAAGAGTGGCCATGTACTGATTGCGGACAGAGAATGCATAGGTAAGCTTGCCTTGATTTGAGTCCGTTTCAAGGGCACGTGAAGATGCTTGTTCAAATAGAATACCAACCGATCCATGAATGTCTCCATACGTTGACCCTTTTCCGTAATAGAAGTCGTCGAATGACTCTTCGGAATAATAGAGGGACTTAATATCATCCAATCTTTTAGCGAAAAATGGAGCTAGTTTATACGTTAAGTCGATACCTCCTTGAGGAGTATTTGGATTAATTCTACTTTTAATTCCCGGCTGAAAAAAATAGGTCGAATTAGCACCCATCTCATGAACGTCTAATAGAAATTGTGGTCTCCAATGATGGAAAAGCTTTACACGTCCCTGGCTCTCTGGTTGAGTAACAGGTAACCAGTCGCGATTTAAATCAAACAAATAATGATTCGTTCTTCCTCTTGGCCAAGGCTGGTTATGTTCTCTATCTTGAAGATCTGAAGTCGGAACTAGACCACGATTTCCATTGACCCAATTAACAAAGCGATCTCTACCATCAGGGTTGAACATTGGATCAATAATTAAAATAGTATTTTTTAAAATCTCTTCAATCTCATCTCCTTGACCTGCCGCTAAATGGTGTAATAACAAAATTGCAGCTTCCGTTCCACTCGCCTCATCACCGTGAACTGAAAAACCTAGATAGGCAACTAAAGGTAATTTTTCTAATTTTGCATTTGTCATCTGATTAGGCATGTCTGAAATCTTAATATTTTCAAGTCTTAAGTTTTCAAGATTTTTATGATTATCAGGATGAGTTACTATCGCATGAATGAGTCTCCTACCTTCATGCGAAACAGCATGATCACCCATTACAACGCGGTCAGTTATATCAGAAATAGCTTCAAAATAATCGACAACTTGACTTGTTCTAGTGTGCCTATCTCCAATTTTATGCCCAATAACCTCTTCGGGTCGTGGAACAGATAAATCATAGTTTACCTCTGTAAATTCCATAGGGAGTGTTATTTGTTGTTGAGAAAATATAGATGATAAAAAGAGAATATTTAGAAAGCGGTTCATTGTTAACTCCGATAAAAACTTTTTTAATAAATTAAATTAATACACTGTGTGATAATTCACACGAAATTTTATCATTCAATAGAAATATAAAGGCCCTCGCTTTCACAAGGGCCTTTATTTAGATACTTAGTAGTTGCCGACCTCCAAAGAGTGACATCTAGTCAGTTAATTTGCTGGCTTATTTTTGGAGGCCAGCGTTCTACAGTTTATAGACAACTGATCACCTCCTTC
>MDSX01033340.1_pt1 | contig 31732 bp, 20 predicted proteins | sample 811141 | NCBI WGS metagenome assembly MDSX01 (sample SAMN05326642, study PRJNA326480) | marine metagenome | isolation source: seawater | place: Atlantic Ocean: South East | collected 2010
ACATCAGACCTTTTTTTTTGTATTTACATTTCAAAAACATACCCTATATATATTTATAATAAAGAAAATGTATTATGGCTGGTAATGGTAAGTTTATAAATATTGAGTTTCCGTTTAAGGATGGAAAAATTGGACAATTCCTTAATTTAACTAATGAAGATAGTTCAGCTATTAAATCAGACCTAATGCATTTATTATTAACCAGAAAGGGGGAAAGACTTTACTTACCTGACTTTGGTACTGACCTATTAAAGTACATCTTTGAATTTAATGATGGGTCTACTAGAGGTGATATTAGTAGAGAGTTAAATGATGTCGTTAAAAAATACATACCTAATCTTATAATAAATAGTGTTGATGTTACAGAAAGTGAACAAAGTGAATACGCTGTTGTTGTTAGAATAGACTACACCGTAACCGAAGACACCTTCGAAGAAAAAGACTTTATATTACTTCAAATTTAAATTTAAAAAACCATGGCAAAAAAAATAAATTACTTTAGTCGAAACTTCGCAGATGTTAGACAAGAACTTATAGGCTTTGTAAAACAATACTACCCAGATATATTTAATGATTTTAATGATGCCTCTGTAGGTATGATGTTATTGGAGTTAAATGCTGCAGTAGGTGATATGCTTTCTTTTCAAACAGACAGAATGTTTCAAGAGACTCAAATTGATTTTGCACAAGAAAGAAGTTCAATACTTTCAATGGCAAGAACATTTGGACTAAAGGTTCCTGGAAACAGACCATCTATGACTATTGCTGATTTTTCGGTTATAGTACCAGTACTTGGGGACACATTTGATGTTTCATACGCACCAATTGTAAAAAGAGGTGCTCAAATAAGTGGTGCTGGTAAAGTTTTTGAAACTACAGATGAAATGGATTTTTCATCCCCATTTACAACAGGAGGGTTGCCAAATAGAACAACAATCCCAAATTTTGATAATAACGGAAATACAGTAAGTTATACAATAACTAAAAGAGAGATAGTTACTAACGGTGTCACAAAAATATTTAAGAGAGTTCTTAACGATGGAGATGTTAAACCATTTCTTGAAATAATTCTACCAGATGATGACGTACTTTCAGTAAACTCAGTAGTAACACTTGAAGGAACTAACTACGTTACAAGCCCATCAATAGATACATTTTATAATCAAGACCTTAGATGGTACGAAGTAAACGCTTTAGCTGACGACATAGTATTTATCCCAGACGACACAATAGTCAGTGATAGTTCAACAGTCAAACCTGGTAAATTTAAACGAGTTGACCAAAGATTTATAAAAGAATATACTGATAACGGATTCACTAAACTTATTTTTGGTGGTGGTACACAAGATATAAGTGCATTATGTGAATTTGACGTAGATAAATCACTTGTAAATAGAATAGGTGATTTTATTAATAACTTGTCATTAGGTATCACAGTTAGTGCAAATAAGACAATGTTTGTATCTTATAGAGTAGGTGGAGGAGCTAATACTAATATAGGTCCAAATACACTTACATCATTAGGTAATATTGATTTATTTGTAAATGGGTCGGATAGTAACAATAACCAGTCAGTAAGAGACTCACTTACGGTTAATAATCCATTACCAGCACTAGGTGGTAAAGATGAACCATCAGTAGAAGAATTAAGAAATTTAGTGCGATATAATTATTCATCACAAGAAAGATGCGTTACACTAGAAGACTACAAGGTAAGGATAGGACTTATGCCTGGTGAGTTTGGAGTACCATTTAGAAACAACATAATAGAAGTCCAAAATAAAATTAGAGTATACACACTAACATTAGACCCTTCAGGTGCTTTAAGTACTAACTCCACTACCACCCTAAAAAACAATATAACAACATACTTATCAAATTACAGAATGTTAAATGATTATGTTGAAGTATCAAATGGTAAAGTATTTAATTTAGGGTTTGAAGTTGATTTATTTGTAGATAAACAGTTTTCACAATCCGAAATTGTAGGACAAGTTATAAGTACCATAACTGATTACTTTGACATTAACAAATGGGATATGGGTGATAATATATATGTATCTCAGTTAATTGAACAAATAAATAACGTAGCTGGTGTATTAAACATTGTAGATTTAAGAATATTTAATAAAGTAGGTGAGGGTAAATACTCATCAAATGAAGTTTCACAACCTTATATTGATGATGAAACTAGACAAATAGACTTACTGGGTGAATATACATTATTTGGTGACCCTATAGGTATGTTTGAAATTAAAACACCATCTAGTGATATTAGAGTTAGAGTAAAATAATATAAGGTAAACAAGTATTCACTTTTCAACTAAAAAAACTATATTAACGCTATAAATAAATATTTAATTATGGGATGCAATTGTAAAAATAAATTAACACCAGAAGAAGTAGAAAGTAATAGCAATAACTCAATACCTATTAAAATAATAATAACGATATCTAAAATATTTATTTTTATTGTCGCTTCTATTATAGGTTCATTACTTGCAACTCCATTTACAATCGTTTTAATATTTAAAACAGTTTTTAATGGTAGTGCTAGTGTTAACATAAATAATCTTTTAATGAAGATTTCAAAATATCATAAAGACAGAAAAGAAAAGAAAGAAGAAGAGGAGGAAGAAGAAGAATATGAAATTGAAGAATATGAAAATGAAGAAGATTTAATCTTATTAAATGAGGAAAAATGATATAAAAAATAATGTCAGATAATATTAGAATAAGTACAACACCTGGAGGTGGTGATAAATTAGTAAATTTACAAATAAATCAAAAATTTGATTTTATTGAAATATTGTCGCTTAAAATTTCACAAGATAAAGTCTACAGAAGGTTTTGTTCTGATTACGGTGTAGTAGTAGGTAGGGTAACCATAAATAACAGTGTAGGAGTACCTAACGCTAAAGTGTCAGTATTTATACCAATCGATGAGGTTGACGCAGAAGACACAGAAACACTAGGTATGTATCCATACAAGGAAGTTACTTCAAAAGACCCAGAAGGTATACCATATAACTTATTACCTAGAAATAACAGAGGTAAAGGCAGCTGCTTCACACCAATAGGTACATTTCCAAGCAAAAGAGAAATACAAGATAATCCATTATTAGGTGAAGTATATTGTAAATACTATAAATTCACCACTACGACTAATAACTCTGGGGATTTTATGATATTCGGGTTACCAGTTGGTACACACTTCATGCATGTTGATGCAGATATATCAGATATCGGAATATTATCTCAAAAACCTTACGACCTAATAAGGGAAGGGGTTCCTGAAAAATCATTTAAATCTTCTTTTAAATTTAAAGGCAGAAGTGATTCTTCTTCTTCATTAATTCAACTAAAAACTAATTCACCAGTTAGTGTAACAGTACCACCCTTTTGGGGAGACACAGAGCAATGTGATATAGGTATAGCTAGGTCAGATGTTGATTTGGCGACAGATATAGTTCCAACTGCAATATTTATGGGTTCTATCGTTAGTGATAACGAAAAACACTCTTTAAATAAAAAATGTAAACCTAGAAAGAAATTAGGTCAGATGGATGAGGTTGTAACTGGTGACGGGACAATTGAAATGATTAGAAAAACGCTAGAAGGTGGAATTGAACCGATTGAAATTGAAGGTGGTGAACTAATAGATGGAAACGGAGCATGGGCGTATCAAATACCAATGAACCTAGATTATAGGGTAACAGCAGAAGATGGAACACTAGTCCCTTCAGGTCAAGAAGGTGTTGGAATACCTACATCAGCTAGAGTTAGGTTTAAAATAGGGATGGCAATTGATGGCGATGAAGGTAGACTTAGAACTAGAGCTAAATATCTAGTACCACACAATCCAGATACTTGGAACGATAGAGATTTTAATTTCGGCACGTCAACCAATGATGGAAGTTTTGCTGATTTATCATGGAATAATATATACACAGTTAAAAATCACATAACTAGGGCACAACCAAACCGACGTCTTGAAGATAGAAACTTTATAGGTTTTAAACATGTTGACAACCCTGGAAGTAGAAACCCACTCCCATTTAATAAGATGGATACAAATATAAGTGCATTATTTAGTATACTATGTGTATTAATGAAAATATTTGCTAGGTTAGTAGGTTTCTTGAATATATCATTAATTCCATTTATAAACATACTACTACATATAGTAAATGGGGTATTAAAAGGTATATGTGTTGTTTTTGAGAAGGTAGGGTTAGCTATATGTGCATTAAGATTTGAAAAAAAGGACCCTTCATGTAGAAATAAATATTGTATAGGTGAAGTTTATTCAGGTTATAAATGTAAGTGTTCAGATATATTAGACTATAAGGCTTATATATCACTTAGTTGTGATAGTGGTGACGGAGAGGAAAAATATATACCAGGAGTTAAAAAAGCCTTTACTGACAAACCTAAATTTACACCTGCTGGTCAAAATGCAAAAAATTCAGACGGAACTATCATCCCGTTTGATAGTAAAGTAAATAAAAAAGGAACCAGCAATTGCTTTAAAAACGGATATGAAAAAACAAGAGAAAAAGCCGAGGAAGAGGGTTATAAGGTCTTTTTTGCGGCCCCAATAAACCATAGTAAAGGCAACGATTTTGTATGCGGCGACTTACCATTTGATGAACGGCCTCCATCAGAGCAAAAGGGAACTCTTGAAGGCTGTGATGCTGGATGGAGTCATTGTCAGACAATGCAACTGGCTGAGTCTATGGATATATTTAAATTTGATTTCTATAATGACTGGATTAACGGTACACTATATTTATTTTTATTAAAATATAAACAAAAAAGAAAAAGTAGAAAAGAAAAATTTTGTGAAGTAGATTGTAAACAAATAGTAGATTCTTTCGGTAACTCTATTAACCCTGATAGTGATAATAGATGTAGAAAAAGTAATTACGTACTAGATACTTGTACTTTTTCTGAACCTCAACTTCGGAGGGATAACAATAAAAAAGGGGTCAAAAGTAAAAGGGTTACTACTAAATTTAGAAGTGGTTATATAAAAAATTATGAAGGAGAATTATACTATTCACCAATTACTGCCGCTCATAATCGTAAATTATTTGCAACCGATATAGTTAACCTAGGTTCTATATTTGATTGTAGCTGGAATGGAGACCAAAAATTTTATCAGTACCTAACAGACACTTCTTCCAACCTACCACCATTACTTGCTGAGTACATTGAACTTGAAAACAATACTACAGTTAAATCAATAACAGGTTATGATGGATTATTTGGTAGATTAGAATGTAATGGATTTATAACCAATGGTGATAATTGCAACAACATTAAAAGAATGTGTGAACTAGGGTTTGGTTTAGATGAACGTAGAGAAGATGATACTGGCATCTTCATCCCGCCAAATGATGAAATGGGTAATGTAGATATTGAAGACCCCTTTGTTAGAGGTATATTTACTAAACTAAACTCAACAGTATCATCATTAGTGGAAGTTAAAATTGATAACGCAAGTTTTGCAGATTATCAAGACTTAAATTATAATATACTTAGAGCACCAAACACATCAAAAGAAATATGGGTTTATGGTAATTCTTATTACTTTTATTTTGGACTTAATAAAGGTAAAACAGCACTAGCTAAAATGAAAAGAAAATTCTTTACTGAATGTATTCCAGAACTAGACGTAGACTTTTTTATTGTTTCTGACTCAATAACACCAACAACAGAAACAGCACCAGAATCAGGAGCTATAAGTATTAATATATTTGGAGGTATTGGACCATACACCTTTACATGGACTCAACTAGATGTGTCAGGCACTCTTTATCCAACTGATTCTGATAAATCCAAAGAAGATATTAGTGGTTTAATATCTGGCACATATAGTGTTGAGGTTATTGATTCAATAGGTAATAAAACTAACGGTTCATTCATAGTTCCAGGACCTTCACCCGTAGGTTGTAACGTACAGAGTACTAACGTAACAGAATTTAGTGCTAATGACGGAAAGATAACTGTAAACTTAACTGAAGGGATAAAACCATACACTGTGGAATTATTTGAAACAGTAAATGGAGATATAGTTGGTTCAGCAGTTGATACAAAATCACTTACAATTACTGAAGATAGCACAGAATTTACAGATTTATCCCCAAGAATTGACGAAAACACCCCAGATACTACATTTATTCCCACTTTAAATTTAGGTTATAGAGTCGTTGTAGAAGATAGTACAACCCCAGCACCTACTCGTTGTCAATCAGATTTAAAAATAGATGAACCAACAGCTTTAAGTCTAACACTTGTCCCAACAAATATGAAATGTAATGGAGATGAAGATGGTCAAATAATTGGTAATGTAACAGGTGGTGTGGCTCCATACACCTTTACATGGACTACTTTTCCTTCGGATTATGACGGCGATACAGACACAAAAAATGTACTTAACGCTCCAAAGGGTGGTTATACGTTGAAGGTTATAGATAACGCAGGTCAAGAAGCTACTGCTAGTCAAACAATAACAGAACCTGACGTTATTACATTTACTTCAACCGCTACAAACGGGTGTACTGGTAAAGGAGAACTAGACATTACTGCTATTGCAGGTGGTACTAAACCATATACTATAAAAATAACTAACGGGGCGTTTAGTGACACTAAAATTCTTTCATCTTCAGAGAATTCACATACATTTATAAATTTAGATAATGGTTCAAATTTAAATAATGAAGGTTCTTATGATATAGTAATAGAAGATGGAAACGGGTGTACTACAGACGATACTACTGAAGTATTTGTACCAGCCACAAAATTAAAGGTTTCTAGTTTTAATGTTTCACCAACAAGTAATGTAAACGCTAATAGCAGTAGCAGAACGTTCACTGTCGCTATAAATGGGGGTATATTCCAAGATAACTCGACTAATCCTTCTCTTGTAGATTATGGTTACAAAATTGATGTAGAAAGAGATACTGGCTCTGGTTTTGTTAAAATTAAAGATAAAGATGATGTGACAGACACAATATATACATTTACTGAGAATTATTCAGCAACCCCTAGTTTATTTGTACCAAACCCTACCGCTGACCCAGAACCAACTCCAGGTTCATCTATCCCATATATATATAGGGTTACCGTTTATGACAAAAATGGAGACACTGATGGGTGTAGTAAAATTAGTGGTACACGAACGGTAACAATAGAAATAACATAGTAGATTAATGGATAATAGATATAAATACACGTTAAAAGAAAATAAGTCAAAATCAGATATAAATGAAGACTCATCTAGTCAAATTTATTTTGATAGTGAAAAAAGGTTATTACCTGTGGGTGAAATAAACCATATAGTTGACTTGGGTGAACAATTTGAGAAAGAAAGACATTCTTCATTTATTTATAGACTACAAGGAACTGTTAACCCTTTATTTAGTAATCCGTTAATGAATCCAAGTGGTTTAGTTCCACCAATTAATGATGACCGAACCACCTCCGAAATTGAAGAATTTGGTAATGGTTTAAATATATTCGACCATAAATTATTTACAACAGACCCAAAAGTTGGTGATGAAATTTCTTATCCAGAGGCTTATAATAAATACTTAATAGAACGTGATGGTTGGTTTGGGTTTAATGACCCAAATATATCAAATGCTGGGCTTTGTAATTTTTACTATGTAGAACCAGGAAAGGGTAGATTTGATTTAAATTCAAATTATTTTAAGTTAAATTCTAATGATGAAAAAATAGAAAATAAAAACTGGGAAATAACAGTAACGTATCCTAATTCTATCGATGATACTCATCATATTATTTCAAATGGGTTATTAATAGTTCAGGTAGAATCGGCTATTGTTGGTGGCGTACCTATGATAGCATTAGCTACAGCAACAAGACACGGACTAGAAAATGGTGATAGAGTTAACATAACTAATGCATCACCAACAGTAAGTGTTGGTGAATATACGGTTAAAAGATTAGGTTTAGATAACGGAGATTATATCCAAAACTATTTTGTAATAGATGTTGAACCAAGCTCAGCATTAGTCAGTGCAACCGCACCTACATCAATCGAAGCTAGACTTAAAAAAATAGTTGGAGGACAACCTTCTGAATATTACTTAAGAAAATTTAAAAAAGTACCTATAGATTCCTCAACTGGTGTATTATTAGGTAACGGAGACTACGAGATGTATCCCTTAGCATTTAGTAATACAATATTTAATGATTTAAACTATCAATTTAATATTAATCAAGATATTGATTTAGAAGGGTTAAGAGACAATTTAGGTAGACCAATTAGTGAATTATATATAACATTTATAAAAACTAATAGTGATGGCGTTTTCGGACCATTAAAATCTGGCTTAGATTTAGAAGATTTATTATATAATAAGGATGATATTAGATTATCAAACGCAAGAATAATTCATGATGGTACAACAACACCAGTTGAGACACACACACCCTTACCAAATGAAGTTGATTTATATAGTAGCTACATTAATAACAGTGTAATTAATAATGAATTTTATGGTGATGTTGTTGAATACAATAAATTTACAGTAACTGAAACTATACTAGCTGATGTATTACATAGGTTTAATACAGTAAATAGAGAAGGGACATCTACAGTTTCTCTTAATAGTTCAAAAAGTTCAGTAAGGGGACCTAGAAGAGAGGGGTATTTATATAAACCACATCAGTTATATCAGATAAGAGAATTTTCAACATACGTAGAACAAGGTGACTCATCAACAGAAGGTATTCCTGATTATGCTGAAGACTTAGGTGACGGTAGATTTCTATGGAGAGATTATTTAGACATAGGGTTTAATGACGGAGCCAATGAAGGTGTAAACTATCCGTTTACTAACGGAGCACACTACGTACATAAAAACATTTGTCTTTCCACCATAAGGCAAGACCCTTATAATAAGTATGGGTTATATTACGATGGAGACACAAATGGACCATACACAGATACTAGCCCATTTGACCCATCAGACCCTATTGGTGATGCAATAACAAATAACTTTACAGTAAAATCAAGTCAAAATGTTTGTTAACAAATACACATTCGCAAATAATTTAAGTGGCGGCACTAGCTACAATATTAATGTACCATTAGGTAAAGATAGTGGGGTTGTTGGTCAACAAGAAACAATTGAAAAAGATTTTATTAATATTGAAGTTGAAAATTCTGTTAATCCTATACTTGATTATGAAAAAATTAAATTATTACCAAAACATAATGCAGACGGAATATTGGATAATATAACATATAGAGTTAATCTTTTAGACGGTGGAGTTTTTAATACATCACTTAAATGGGGTGATATTGACTTTGATGATGATGATTTCAGGTTTAGAAAGAAATCATTTACTAAATCATTTTTAAGGTTAGATTTTTTTGATAGTGATATTGTAACTAATCAAAATTTAGTGTCATTTATTACACTATTTCCTGAATTTAGTTACGAAGACATGTCTAGTGGCTCAACGCCACTAGCGGTTAACTATCCAGTAAGTTTTAAACTAGGGAACCCATTAGTTGATAGAAATTTAAATGGGGAAGGATTTGCCTTATACGATTTCAAGGATGAAATATTACCGTCAGTGCCTAAAAATTTATATATGAGAGGAACGTTCAATAACGCAAAAACAGGTATATCAACAGGTTTAATGTCTAGTAATAACTCATCATTAAAAATTGACGAATTAATAAGTAGCACCGAATGTTCAACTACAACTACTGTAATAACAACTGGTGGTATTCTTAAAAATAACTTATTTACTAAATATATATTAACTAGAAATGCTAGTGGATATTATTATAAAATAGACGATACTTTTTCTGATAACGTAGACTACAAAAGTAAAAATACTACAATATCTAGCCCTACTAATACTAATGATTATATAATTAATTTATACCAAATAAATGCTGTTTAATGGAGATAATTAAAAGAAAAATATCACTTGATGAGTACACTAGTAGAAAAAAGGATAATTGGGGACAGATTACTGCCACAACTTTTAGTTTAAATGTGTTTTTCACACAAAACGGATACGACATGGGTATTGGTACGGAAACATCATTTATAGTCAAGGATAACTCAACTATAGACCCAGCTACTTTTTATGAAAAAGCACCCAACGGTAAGTTATTAACTAAATTAGCTAGTAGTGATTTTAAGTTTAAGGACGGAACAAGAACTAGTGTTCCTATAAATAGTAAAGTACCAAATACTAGAAACCCAAATAAAATAACTGATGATTACTATATTAGCGGTGGTCCAGTAACAGGACTAACAGAAGACAGATTAGATGTGGTAACTTCTTACTCCAACACTGACCCATATCAAATAGATATTGACATAGATAAAAATATTGACGCTATTGATTATCAAAACACATCATTTGTTTCTGGTACAAGAGTTAAATCTAACGATGATTTAAACCCTATAACATACTTAATAGACGGTGATAACACAGAACCTTCAGATTTAAGTAAACCAGAGGTTACAAGAGGGGTGTATTACGTAACAAAAACAGATGAAGTAAGAACGGTATTAAGTCAAGAATACGGACTATCTAATATACCATTTACCGAAATGTATTATAATTCAGAAGGATTTAATCAAACAAATGTAGAATTAAATGCGACAACTAAAGAAGAATATTTATTTGGGATAACGTCAACACCAACAGTATTTAGTGATTTATTTATTGACAGAGGTAGAACCACCGTTTTACAGAGTCATATGCAATTAGGTGAGATAAAAAATATGGAAGATTTAATAAATTATGGAAATGGGTTTTATAATTTATAAAGACAGGATATTTATAATAAAGAATAAAATATATTAATATGAGTTCAGGAGTTTACGGTACAATAAGACCAGCAGACATGTCCCCAGAGGACGTTGAAATAACGGTGTTTTATTCAGCAAGTAGAGAATCAAACAATCCAAGTGTATTTAAATTAGATTCAGCTAATTTAACACCAATTAACAATCCAAACAACTCAGTTGGTTTTGAGATTTTTGGTGGTCTATACACTCTAAAATTACCAGTTAGTGATTTTGGTACTAAAGGAATATATACTATAACATTTAAACCTAGAGAAATTAGAACAAAAATAGTTGATTGCGGTGTTTTATCAGCATTTCCAGACATTAAGGGCATTTTATTCGATACTTCTGACCCAGCACTAAGTGAAGTGCTTGAGTCTTTTGAAAACAATAACTTAGTTGGTTATAGAGTAGAATACATTAATACTGACGTTACAGTACCAGATAAAAAAATAAAGAACTTCTTTAGAATAGTAACTTCTAATAACAGAGCTGAACCAGTTAATCAGAATTTAACAAATGTTAATCAAAAAGCAATTAGATATAGATTTAATGATAACTCAACACTTTCATTTTGTACGTTATCTCCATCGGCACCAACTAATGTTAACCCAAATGTTTTACCATATATTGGGTCACCTAATCAAGAAGTAATAATAACTAACACTTTCTTCTCACCATTTATTTTGGAGGTTGAAATTGTTGATTATGATATTGAAAGTTTAGCTATTGGTATGTTTGGTAATCAAAGTAAAAGTCTTGAAGATGGTATTTATACCGTTTACAACTTTAGTGATGAAATATATAAACAATACAATCTATACGAAATTAAAGATAGGTTTACTGGTAAACCATTATTTGAAATTAAAGAGAATAGACTTAATAACATTGATTTCGGTAAAGAATTCGGTGATGTATCAAACACATAAAATAAATGAGCGAAAACGATAGAATAAGGGTAGTCGGTTATGCACAAAGAGTATTTTATGGTGACGGTATAGAATATAGAAACTTTACTGACGGAATAGTTGGAAATCAATTTACAGTGAACCCAGATGGGGAAACCTCTCTATTTACTTTTGGTAATTTTGTTACAACAACTAACTATGAAGGTAGGGCTAGTAGAATATATAGTACTAATAAATTTAGTAAATATTATTCGTTAGATACATACAAACTACTCCCAAGTGAAAATAAAACATTAATTAAAAACAACCTTAATGTAACCCTTAATCCAGATAATACTAATTTATCTAATCTTGTATACTTTGGTTCTGCAACAGAATTTGTAAGAGTAAGTCTTGAAAAGATTATTACAGAATGGCCAGCATCATTATATTTGAGACCATTAAGAAGTGACGGAATCAATACCATTGTTGGTAATACTGTAACCGATTACAGTTATGACCCAGTTTTAAATAAATCAAGATTTAAAGTAGATACAAATTTCATAGATAATAAGTTTGACATAAACTTTTTAAAGAACGGTACAATCATTGACACATTTAATGAAAAAAATGATACCAGAAACCTTACAGTTAACTTTAATAAATACGCTATATTAATTAATGAAAATGAATATAATATTATTAGCTTTAGCGGTGCAAACACTACAGCTAATGATTTTATAACTATTGAAACTAAGGGTGACCCATTTGGGTTTAATGGTTCGGTAGATTCTAACTCTACTTATCATATAAAACCTAATTTTGTAAACTCAGAGAGATTCTTTAATAGCTTAAGTGGTTTTGAAACAAATTTATTAAACAGACTAACAGTACCAATATACACATCTAAATTTGAATTTAAAAGACAAGAAGATGACGGAACTATAACTATCGGTGAAGAAATATTATCTTGGCCTGTATCCGATGGATACAACATAGATTACAGCACTACAGATTATATTAACTTTGTAAATAAATTATTAAAGATTACTAGTGACAAAGACGGTGTTGAAACAAACTTAATGGCTAGGTTTTTGACTGCACAAGCAATATCTGACTTTGACACACTACCAGGATATAATAGTAATGAAGAAGAGACAGCTGGTCAAAAAATGAACAGAACTCTTAAGATTTACGGTAGAGAGTTTGATGAAATTAAAAAATATATCGATTCAATATCTTTTGCTAATGTAGTATCTTACGATAAAAAGAAAAACACATCAGACCAGCTAGTTAAGTACTTAGCTAGAGTACTAGGCTGGGAATTAACTAGTTCTATTGTAGAAAATGACATAATAAGTTCATACCTAAAAGTTGGGGCAAGAAGCTATGCTGGATATAGTAGAGGATTAACACCAGCAGAAGCTGAAATTGAATTATGGAGAAGACTTATACTTAATTCATCATGGATTTGGAAATCTAAGGGTACAAGAAAGGCTATAGAGTTCTTCTTTAAACTAATAGGTACACCAGATGGTCTTATAGACTTTGATGAATACGTTTACGTAGCTAAAGAACCTATTGACATGGATTTATTCTATGCAACTCTAGAGAATAATGGCTTAGATAACAATTTATCGTTATACAACGTTGATAGTGAGGGATATCCTAGATTTTTTAGAGATACCACAGACATGTACTTTCAAAAAGGTGGACAATGGTATAGAGAAACTGCTGGACCAAACGCTAGTCAATATATATTAGCTGGAAATAACCCACATGTTGGTCCGTATGATGGCGGTAAGGAATACATTAACCAATTGGAGAATATTATACCTTCATTTACACCATTTACACTTACATCAACAACAGTAACTACAGGGACTACAAAATTATTTACAAATTATAACTTTGGGTTAATAAATCAATACACTGGTGATACTTATGTTTCATTACAAAATGATGATGGTATTGATTTTAGCGATGTATCTACATACAGTCCAACCACACTTAATTTATTCACAAGCATAATAAAGGACCCATTTCCTCAAATAGAGTTAACAGATTGTGGTTGTGATATTCCAGAAGATGATGAATCTTTATTAATTGATGTTAATATGGCTAGAGATACTAACGGTAATTTAATAGCTGGTGCCATAATTGATTCACAGACCAAACAGTGTAATTCAGAAAGGTTTGTATACGCTGTAGGTACAACTGACCCAGACCCCGATAACACGATAGACGCATGTGTAGGTAGTATTCATAATTATTTAAATCCAAGCCATCCACAACATAATCAATGCTCAATATTTAGGTATAACTCAGGGTTTTTTGTTGACTCATACAACCTTTATGAGCCTGATGATAAAACAAAAATACATGATAAGTTTAAATATAGTAAATTTATGAGTCCAGAATGTTGCGGACCAACAATTGCACCAACCTCATTCGCTTTTAACATTAATTCATATTCTTATTATTTAGAAGAGTATTCTTTTGTCGGTAAAACAGAAGAAATAACGGGAACCACATCAACCTTAATAGATGTTTCGGCAGTTATTATAGATGTTAGTGGAACGGATACCCAAATACCTAACTCTAAACTATATAAAATGGCAACACCTACTTGGAAATTAGAAAACTGTGGTTATTTATGTCTGTTTGATATAAACTCAGCAGATGAAGATATAAACCCTAGTTTTCCAGCAAACTATGTTGCTGGAGCCGAACCCCTAATCTCGTGCTCTTGGATATTAAATGGTCCAACTTTATCTGATATGCATTTAGAAGGTGGGGATTATTACTTAAAATTTAAAAAACCAAATGGTGAAATCACCATAAGTTCTGATGTAGGCCCACAAATATATCCAAAATCCACAGCGATTGATATAACAGGTAAGCAGTGGTGTGAGTTAGATGTTGATAACAATCATATATTGACCATGTTAGACCCATACACAGACAAAATTGGATACGTTTGTAAATTAACTCCGTCAGCTAAGAATGAAATGAATAACAATCCAACAGTTACAAACTCTATTTATCAAACTTACCTACAAAGAGGAATAGAAAAGATAGGGTGTAGAGATTATTTTAAAATAACTTAATAAGGGTATTTTAATTTACATTTTAAATAAATAAACTAAATTAAGAGATAATTATAATAAAGAAATTAGATGTCAGGAATTTGTAAAACTAAAGAAAAATACATTGATGAAGGATTCACTTTTATTGAAAATTCTGATGGAACTGTATCATTATTTGACCAAGACTTAATATCTGTAACTTCACATCAAACTAAATCTTGTTGTGAATTGTTAGGATTTAATTTTGATATAGAAAATCAAGAGTGTATGTGGGGTAAAGTAGGTACCAGTGAACTATTCAAAGTGATATTAAACCCAGAAGGCAATTCTAGTACACTATTTGAAGTTGAAGAAAATGAAACATGTTCATTAGAAGTATCATTTGATTATTTATTTTTATTTAATTGCAATGACTTAATATTAGCTAAAGCCAGTTCAAATGGAGTTTCAGCCACTTATACTAGCCCTGGAGATGCCACCATAACACAAGCAGAAATTGACACTCAAGTAAACATTGATAATTTAGAAACCAAGGTAAGTATACTAACTAATAATGTAGGGTTTTATCAAAGCCTTGTAGACGCACCTATACCACCATTTGTTTTAGAGTGTAGTGACGGAGGAGTAAGTGACCCATCTACTTTTTTTGGGGCAACTCCCACAAATCCTTGGATTTTAACGCCAGGCGTGGTTAACTATTGTTTAACTCCAGAAGGTGTTGTAGAATGGAAAAGTATCTTAGATGCTAAAGACCCAACATATTATGATATATGGTACACATCAAACGGTAAAGACATCACAACTTACGACTGTACGGATATAAACAATTTACTTACTGCAAATGAAACATCTGCAGCTCCACTAATAGAAGAAAGTTGTAATTATACTATATTCGATAAAGATATAGCTTTAACTACTAGACAAGATAATCAAGATATACTTACTAATTTAGAAAGTGATTTAACAAATGCTAAAAACGAATACGCAACTGCAACTGCAGGTAGTGACGCAACGACAGATAGTAATTGTCCAGAATATATCAACATGCTTGAAAACTTTGATACTTCTTTCACTGTTGAAGTATTAAGTCCAGGAGGTACAGCTTTAACCACGGTTTATGAAGAGGGATTAATTAGTATAGGTTCTGGGAATCTATATAATTACATAGACTCAACTAGTGGTAAAACTGGTATATTAATTAGTGGTGACACAGGGCTAATGCCTACATTGGAAGAAACAGAATTATTTGACTTATCTGCTGACTTATGTAGTCAAATAAGGGACACATTAGTTACAGATATATTTGACCAATACTTGATAGACAATCCCTTTCCAAGTACAGAAGAAGAAAAAAGAAAGTTATTTAAAAAATTAACGGGATGGTATCAATCATCCTGGTTACAATACAAAACAGTAATTACTGATAAAAGTATTATATCATTATTAGAGAATAAAGAAGTAAATATTTCAGTTTCAATAAACAACACTTGTGTTAATTTTTCTATCTTATTAGATAGAATAAAAATGAATAAAATTTGCACTAAGGTTGATAATGTAAAAAGATTTATATCTGAACCCCCAAAATTTGAATTAACTAGAACTCCAGATAATCAAAAATCTTGGGCAGCTAATACTACAAGAGATTATAGATATTCAAACCTAAAATATAGAGGTACTGAATATAATACAAACCACCATAAATTAGTGGTTAACACTAAAGAAGTTGATTTAACATTAAGCCCTTCTAGAGCGGTTGAACAAGATGTATGGTGTTATGTTTCAGATAACAACTGTATATTAGAAGGATGTATCTCTAGTGGAGAAACATATAGTGCATTTACTTGCCCTTCTGGGTATGCTTTAGATATCGATGGCAATAGTTGTACTAAATTAACTACAACTGGCGTTACAACGTCTGCAACAACCTATACAATAGGTGCTGGTGTTGGTTTAACTAAGGCAGTACATTCATTATCAAGAGGTACTATATTTATTGAAGACATTACAGATAAGACTTGGCCTATATATTGGACTGGTACAACTAAAGATAGTTGGGTTGGTCCGTATTATAATGTAGATTATTTAGTAGATTATTCTGGTAATTATTTAAATCATACAGGGTTTGGTTCAAATACTTTTACAGATGGGTCAATACAGTACGCATCACCAAATGCTTTTAGTGGTATTAAGAGTGAATACGGTAAAAACAATTCAAGTATATATGGTGGTAAATTAAACCCAAATATACTTTGGGGAGGTACAGACGGTTCAGTATCTGGAACGCCATATGTTAATATAAGTAATACAGATAATGCTGGTAGACTTTTAAACGCATCTATATGGTCAACAGGACTAACACCAACTAATGAATGGATTGGAGTTTCTTATTGTTTTGAACTAACCGAAACCAAAGTTTATAGATTAGGATTTGCTGGTGATGACGATGTTAGAATTAAGGTTAATGGAAATTATATTTTTAATTCAGTTATAACGCCATCACACGATATAAATATATATAAAAACTTTAGTGAATCTTATTCAAGAACAGCACAAAGTTATTTAGTTGTTGGTATTAGTTTACCAGCTGGTAAAAATATTATAGAAGTAGAAGGATATAACACAATTTTAGGTGTTTCGGGATTTGTATTAGAAGTTTATGATGCAACGGAAGCAGAATTAAAAAATATGAGATACGAAACTGAATTAAATTCAGTTAGAGTATTTAGTACGGCAGATAGAATAGGGCAAACTTTTGACCTAGGTGAACAAAGTGCAAACTCATGTCCTACTGGGTACGCTTACGACAATTGCAACCCAGGTAGTACGTCTTGCTTATTAATAGAAAGAACATTTAGAAAAGCTCAACAACTAGATGAATATTGTCCATGTCCAACGTACCCCTTAATCGTAAAAGATTACTCTGGTACAACAACTGAATTACCATTAACTGCGTCCACAACAACACTTAATTGTAATGACATTATAACACTTGTTAGCAATTACGACACAACAACTACACTAAAAGATGTTGAGGTAATAAAAGGAGGGTCAGCGTATGCTTTAGGTACAGAAACAACAACAACGTTCAATGGATTCTGGATAACTGAAGAAAATGATGGTACGGTAGGTTTATATGATGTTGATTATACAGCTGGGGCAACCCACAGTTATGAAAACGTATCTAGTCAAATTACTTATGAATGTTGTAAAGCAATAGACGATGCGTTCACGGCATATACTGAAACTTTTAAACAAGGTGTAGATACTTACCCATCTATTAGCTGGGATAATAATAAAAAGAAATGTGTATATAGAAAATGTGGTGATAATGGTTGTATAGACTTAGATGATGTATTAACTACAGAATTAAGTGCTATAGATACTGTTAAAGAATTTGCATCAACACTATCTTCTGAATTAATTGATGCTAAGAATAGAAAAACACTAAACGGTTATCCAACATTAAGGATGTTGTATGATAGATACAACACTCGCTCTGAAGAATTTTGTGGTAATTTAAGTTCAAAATATGATTATTTTGATATGGACAAATTTGGAAAAACCGTTGGTAATTACTGGATTGACTTAATAGAACAAGTTGTTCCAGCAACAACAATATGGGGTTCAACATACGCATATAAAAACACCGTATTTGACCAACAAAAATTTAACTATAGACATAGTAATATATATTTTGGTAACCCACCTATACCAGAAATAGTAATTACACCAGCTGAAACACTTGATTCTTTTGATTTTGTAGAAATAGAATATAAATGGGAACCATGGGTTAGTGGTACCGATGTAGACGGTAACCCAATATATGTCAACCCAGACTTAGACACTAGAACTATAATAAGAGACAGTGCCGACAGTAGTATTAACGACATATTTGTTGGTTACGATAACGCTGATAAGGTTCCATCAGGCTCAGCTAACCCATATTTATATTTTGGTGGTGATTGTCGGTCTACCTGCACAACTAATTCAGAGCATGTATTAGTTGACTTTAAAAAATTGGCTGCCGATGTAACAGGAACCGATATATTTAAAATAGAGTTAGGAGCTTTTTGGTGTGGTGGTTATTCCGATATGATTGCCGCTGGGGTAGTGCCTAACTTAACAATAAACATGAAAACATATATTGATGGTACAATGGCTAAGAGTGGTCTATCTTTTGTTTTTACTCCAACCCCTGGCAGTGGTGGTGGAATGGTAGATAATAAAAGTTTTGTTACCCAAGTCCACACGTCTTATTTAGAAATAGGTGGTTGTTCATCATCAACTCACATACCTAAATTAGTTTTAGGATATATAGAATATGATAAAACCACTAAGGAAGCTGTCTTAATAGATGCAAGTGTCCCACCAGATGTGACGGTTATATCAACAACAGCTTCATCAAGTCCACCACCATCACCCTTATTATACGCAGCTAGTGCTAGTACGGTTGGCGTCATTATTGAAGAATTACCTAAACCTATTGAGCCTAATCCTGATGGAACAGTTAACTTGACAACAATTCAACCACCAATCACAAGAACTGAAGGTGTTTGGATAAAGGAAACTGGATGTGGAAGTGACTTTTTAGGTGAAATTATAACAATTGATAAGGATGGAGCAATAATACCAAGTTAACACTATTTATAACTATGATAGTATTAGTAAAAAATATAACAGGTAAAATAATAAGTGATATTAAAGGTAGTGTTAATATTGGAAATCTTAGTGAAACCACATTTGGTCACGAAGATTGGTTTAAGATTGGTTACCTAGAGGTTTTTTTACAAAACTTTAAAAAGGTAACAGAAAAAACTGATTTAAACAAGACCACTAATATAGGGTTAAGTTTTAATAAACAAAAAAAATTCATTAAAAAAGATATATCATACTAATGAGTTATCAAGAAAGAAAATATAATCAAAACGGAAAATTTAATAGAAACTCAGTTGGTCCAGTACCTACACTTAGTTCCGATATATCAATATTTAACAGACCATCATATATCATTAGTGGTGCTACTAGTATTGAATGTCCATATGTTACTTGTGATATAAATAATATACCATATAATGATATATTTACTGGTACAACAAATTGCTTTACAGTTAGTGCCTTATCAGGTACTTGCTTTAATTCAATTAACTGGGTAACTAATATATATGAAGAGAGTGTTTTAAAATATACTAAAAAGTTTTATTCATCTACAGGACTTAATGGACCTATTATAGATGTAGCAACATTTAGTGGTTCTGTAGTAACAGCATTTGATACTTTAAATTACGATTATACTTTTGACGGTACTGGATTTACAGTTACTAACAATACTGGACTTAAAAATTTAATACTAGAATTAACAACTGAATTAGATTATGATGTTAATTGCCCTGTAACTGGTAATACCACTGGGTTTACGTCATGCTCTTGTCCAGCTGGATACACAGCAACCATATATAATGACGGTTGTCAAAAAATAACAACAACCGCATCCACATTTAATGGTACTGGACCTACGGTATCAGCTGGAGACCAAAAGACAAATTACGGAAGTTTTGGAGCTTATTTTTATTCGGATATAACAAATGTAACTGACTTACCTATAACTAGAACTGGGTCAACAACAGACTTAGCAACGCAAAACGGGACAGTTATAACTCAAACAAACATATCTTCTCCTAGTAATACATTTTGGGATTCAAACGGGTCAACATCACAAGGTAGATTAAATAATGTTGGTGTATCCGCTAGCACTACTGAATGGTTAGGGTTTACGGAATGTATAGAACTAACAGAGACTAAGGTTTACTATATAGGTATAGCTGCAGATAATTACATAAGATTTTCAATAGATGGGGTTTCTATATTAGATATAGGGGGCGACACACCATCATCAGCAAATGATTATACTCAAAACTTTAATATATGGCATGTACTACCTTATACACTTACATCAGGTAAACACATAATAGAGGTTTATGGTAGAAATTTTAGTAGTGAAGTATCTTTTGGTGCTGAAATATACAACCCAACTGACTTAACAACACTTATAAGTTCAAGCTCAACAGGTACAACTGGATTAATATTTTCAACATTTGGTAGAATAGGTAGTAATTACGACTTAGGTACAACAATAGGGTACTCATGTCCTACAGGGTACTCTTTAGATACATGTAGTGGTGGAACACCAGTATGTACTTTAATTGAAAACTTACCCGAAGATTGTGTATTTACTGGAACTTGTGAAACAAAACAAACGGTATGTGACTTAGATTTCAGCGGTATAACACTTAACGACAGTAACGTATATCTGTTAACTGGACAAACTGAGTTTAATTTAACTTTTGATTTTACTGGTAATACATCATCATTCATCGATGATAACGCTAAATTTAAATATAATATACATAAATACGTACCTGGGTTAAGTAGATTTAATACTTCACCAATATACTCGTCAGAATACATTAATTGGTCTGGTTTTAGTGGCACTAGTGCTTATACAGCAGCAATAACTGCATCTACAATATCACCTGACGGCGAATATATAATTAAGGGGCAATTTAAACACGATGTAAGCACCGAGTTTGGAAAACTACTAGGTTATGAATACACAACAACATCTAGTGTAATTGGAGACCCATACGGTATTTATCAATCTGATAAAGATAAATATTTTATAGTCCTTAGAGAAGCAGATAAACCAACACTTAGTGATAGTGAACTAAATGAGGGTGGGTCATTAAACGGACTAAGTGTAGGTTCAATACTTTTAGACGGGACAACTACAGAATTTAATTTACCTGAAAACTTAGGTGATTATATAATATCATTAAACGGAATTACACTATCACCATTTAGCGACTATTCGATTACTAAAATAGAATTAGACGAGAATAATCCTTCTTTTTTAAAGTTATCTGGACAAACCTTTAACGGAGATATACTAACATATGCTTATACTAACAGCGTAGAAACAAATAATATTAAAGCAGATTACTTTGATATAGATACCCCAATTGTTAGTGGTGCTACTAATGGACAAGGTACAAATACTATTTACTATAATACTACTAAGAGTAAGTATGAGATGTATTTGAGCATGACACCTGTAGCTAGTAATGACATAATTGTAACTTTAAACGGTGTAACGTTAGCTAATAATGTTGACTATTTTCAATCAAATACAAATCCTAATAGAATTATATTTGAAGGTAACTTAATTGTGAGTGATTTAATAACAGCGTATTACAACACCAATACAAATATACAAGGTAATCAATTTGGAACTGAGATAACGGTTTCATGGACAATACAAAACGCACCAATTAATAATGACGGTCTGTTTACTGTTGAAATATCAAATGATAAAAATTTTACATCTATAGTATCATCAGGAACTACAAGTTATATTACTAACGAAACAAGTTATGGTAAACTTGTAAATTTAGTTGGTACGTTTGGTGATAAACAATATTACAGAGTAAAGAATGAAAAAAAGTTTAAAAACTTATGTGGGGAAACCCTTACAACAGAAAAATATAGTGAAACTGTTGAAATAACAATACAAACAAATTTAATTAATTCTTACTAAACATTTATTTTTTAGTATTTATTATTAAAATAAAGAATAAAGATATTTATAACTATGAGCTACATAATTAACAAAACTAATGCCTTTGTCAACATTAAGTTAACCGAAACTGGTAGACAAAAGTTAGCACAAGGACAATTAAACTTCACATCATTTGGGATAGGTGATTCAGAAATCAACTATGATAGAGAAGACCTACATGACACATACGGAACTACAACTGGGTATCCTTCATTGTCTGGTACTAGTAAAGTATTAAGTCCGTTTGACAGACAGCCAGATATAAAATCATATATCACCGCTACAAGTAATAATAACGCTAATTTAAACCCTTTAAACTCTTCACAAATTAGCACAATAAAGGCAGTTGTAAATAACGAAGCGTTAGAAAGAGGGTTCTTTAGCGGAAATAGCTCAAATTACATAACATACACAGGTAACACTTATACAAATGGTACAGGAACAGTAGTAGCTCTTACTGGCGGTACTTCATTAGTTATAGGTACAGGCACTACTTGTAGTGTAGGTGACTATATATTACTTAAAGTAGGTAATGACACCGTAGGTAGTTTAAGTTTAAATCAAAACACCACACCAGTACCACATTTATGGTATAAAATACAAACGATAACAACAAGTGTTGATACTGATGATACTGTTGTATTAGACAGGCAGTTACCTGGTATATCTGCAACAACTGCAACATCACAATTCTTTATATATCCAGGTGGTAATGTATCTGGTTCATTTGGATTTGAAACAACCACACCATATTGGAATAGCAATACTTTAGATTTTGCTGGATGTTGTGATGTATCTTGTGGTGATGTGCCAGTATTAAACCAAAACTCTGTTTGGTGTGAAAACCTAGCAGGTATGACAGGTACAAGCGTAGCTAATGATATAGTAGCAAGTCCAAACGAAAGTTTTGAAAAGTTTGGTTCTAATGACTACTTAGGTCAAAAGTATCCTTATTTTGAAGTTGATTGTACAGGACAATCTATTGATGTAGATATTTGTAATAACCCTGGAGAATCAGTAATAGATGATGCACATAAATCAATATCAATATTACACTATACTAATAATACTATTTCAAATTATTATGGTGAGTTTTTCTTTATTGATGGAGCATATAGTAAAACATTAAAATTAGAATTGCCAGACTTAATGTATCATAGAAGAGATTTTAGTACAGAATCTGGAACCACTATGGGTATGACATTCATAGCAACTGGGACCACAAAATACATTGGAACTTCTGATTTAGAATACATTGATTTAATCGAAGACCCATCATTAGTAAGTGGTACTGAAAAAGTTGTTGGTAAAGTATTTCCACAATTAAAAAGTATGATTATTAATGATGATGAAATTGTAGCAGCAACTTCATATAAATCAAATAGAAACTGGACTCTGCCACCACTTAAAGCTAAACTTGCTGCTTGTCTTAGTGGAGCGACTCAAGGGATTTTAAATATAGGTAAAACGATGTACATAACTTATACATTTGAAAACACTACAGGAACAGGTCTTACAACCACATTACCTTGTCAATACTATACTAAATTAGAAAATAACACTTCAAGTACTAAAGATGTAGAATTCAATATAGATGGTATAGATTTATTACCTTATATGAGAAAAGAAGAAAAAGCTACATATGACGGCATGGGGTTCTCAGCCAGAAACTTCAAGGTATTATATCAGATAGTCGATGAAGACGTCACTAGACCACTATCAAACGCATGGAAAGTTTACGACTTTACAAGTACAGCAATAACTAGTGGTGCAACTGAAACAATAGACCCTAAATTACTAGAGATTCAAAACCCAACTACAAATGGGTTCTTAATTGACGGAACAGTATCAGGAGCCTCAACTACGTTTAGTATTATGGGAACGGAATCTTTAAATATGGCATCTAACGCATTCCCCGAAAAACTTCAGTTTGGTGATGAAAGGTTCTTTTACGGTAACTTAAAAACTTACATTGGAGCTACGATATTTAAAACTATATTTAATATTAATATATCGGCTGACGACTTTAAAACAACTAGTAATATTACTAGACCAGATAGCTTAGCTGACCCAGCAGATATTAGAGTAACTGAAATAGGTATATACGATAACGATAACGCATTAGTAATGATTGGTAAATTAAGTAAACCAGTTAAATTAACAGCAGGTAACACTGTTATGTTAGAATTAGCAATTGACTTTTAAATAAAATAAAAATGGGATTTTTACAAAACACTTCACAATATGAATTAGTTGCAAAACTTACACCACAAGGTAGACGGAAATTAGCAACTAGCTCAAACACTCTAATAACTACATTTAGTCTTGGTGACTCTGATAGTTATTACGTTTCACTATCTGGACTTACTGGAGGTCAAGTTCCAGCGATATCAGGAAACGGTAACGGTGTTGATTTAAGTAATGGTGGGGCTAACTACGTATTAAGAAGTACACTAAATCTTAACGGAAGTACCGATAAAAAACCAGTAGACCCAGCATCTATATCAGTTGTAAACAGCTTCGAACACGTAGGGTATAAAACAGTACCATTTTATTATAGCTCAAACACAATAACGCAGAACTGTATTGATTTAAATGACACACAAACAGATAGTTTAACAAACTTATTTTATTCTTTTGCTTTACCAACAACAACTTCAGATTTTAATAAATACACAGGATTAACATCGAGTCAAGGTGGTTACTTAAATACCGCATATAGTGGTATAGCTCAAACTAAAATATTAGTAGTTGGTATTGACGTAGGTCAGTACTCAGAATTAATAGATGGTAAAAGTATTAAATTAGAAATGGCTACCAGTGCGTCAACGTATAGTATTTACGGTACATACGAAACAAAAGGTTCTCCATTAACAACTGAAGATACCGCTGTAGTGGATTCTTCAACTAACATTACAAAGTACGGACCAAATAGAACAATGTTATTTTCTGATTCTATATTAAAACCAAACGGCGGTGACGCAACTAAAAGTTGGGCTACTGGGTACTCACAAAGTAAACCCTTTAGTACAAACGGAAAACAAAGATTTAACGCAACAACAAACCCTAATTTAGGTTTAGTTGTCGATAAACCAGTTGGTGTTGCTTATTTAGATAAAGGATTTTTGGTTATAACAGAACCAACAATAGTCAACTCTTATAACTCCACTTACTCTGGAGCTACTGGAACCTCAATTACTTTCGATACGGTTAGAAACAAGGTATCACAATCAATTACGTGTTTGGCTAATAGAGGTGAATTTGGAGTTTCAAACAACCCAACATGGTCAGCTGGTGATATACCAAGAATTACCGAAGTAGCTATGTTTGATACTAGTAACACACTTATCGCAATAGGTAAGTTAAATAAACCGTACAATAAACCAAAAGACGACTTCATAGCATTTAATATTACTATAGAGTATTAAAGCTTTACATTTAGATAAATTAAATTATACTTAATTAAAATTAATACAATGGAGTATAATGAAGATTTAACTAGTGATAAAAAAAGTTTTGTACTAGGGTTAGATGTATCAACAAAGACGATAGGTATCGCTTTATTTGAAAATGATGGAAATAAGGGTAAGTTAAAACTACTACATCACGTAACACCTCAAGTAAAACCAAAACCAGAAAGTGCCATGCAAACTCTTTTTGAAAAAGCTAGAATCTTTGAAGAAGAATTTTTAAATAAATACTTGGACTTAGATATTGATAGAGTAATAATAGAAGAACCTTTAGTTCGCTCAAATAATGTAAACACTGTCGCAACTCTTTTAAGATTTAACGGTATGATTTCTAGGTCGGTATATGACATCTTAGGTATTGTTCCAGACTTTATATCTTCTTATGCTGCAAGAAAATATGCATTTCCAGAATTAATGGGTAAAAGAACAAAAACAAAGGCTGGTAAAGTGTTTACGGAGTCTCAACTAAGTAAAAAAGAACCAGTACTTTTCGGCTCATTACCTTACGATATTGACAAGAAGCAAGTTATATTTGATAAAGTGGCTGACTTAGAACCTCAAGTAACCTGGCTTTACAAGAAAAACAGAACACTTAAAAATGAAAATTTTGACATGAGTGATGCATACGCTTGCTGTTTAGGTTATATGCAGAAAGAAGGTTTTTGGTCTTAATATTTGTAGTTTACAACTATTTTTAATATATTTGTTTTCATGTCTCAAATAATAGCTGATATATTAAAACAATTCTTAGGTGAACCTTACGAACACAATGAGGAAAAGGGTCAAATGTCATTTGATTGTCCAGCTTGTGCCGAAGATAAAGGTTTAAGTCATGGTGATGGTAAACACAAATTAGCTATAAACTATAATAAAAATAAGTTTCAGTGTTGGGTATGTAAGTTCGATAACAACATGCATGGTAATGTACCAACATTAATAAAAAGGTACGGTAATAAAAAAATACTTAAGGAGTATGAAATAGTAAGACCATCCACACACGATGTCAGTATACTACCTAAGTACATTAGACCAGATATAGAGCTACCTAAAGGCTTTAAAAAAATATCTGAAAGCAACTATAAAGACTACAATTATGGAAACGCTTATAGGTACTTAAGGAATAGAGGTATAGACGATAAACTAATTAAAGAATATAATATAGGATACACTACTGTAGGTAATTACCACAATAGAATTATAATACCTTCGTATGATGATTTAGGTGATTTAAATTACTTCATAAGTAGGTCTTGGGATAAATCCAAGAAACCAAAATATCTAAATCCAGATATACCAAAACAAGAATTTATTTTTAATGAAAAGACAATTAACTGGGATGGTACAATATATCTAGTTGAAGGAGTATTTGACCATATAGTAGTTCCAAACTCAATACCTTTATTAGGTAAAATTATGTATCCCAAATTAAAATCAACGTTATTTAATAATGCTAAATCAGATATTGTAATCTTATTAGATGATGACGCTAAAGATGATGCTATAATGATTTACAAAGACTTAAATATTGGTAAGTTATATAATAGGATAAAAAAATGTACACCACCTACAGATACAGACCCTTCGTTAGTTTTTGAAAGAGAAGGTAATAAAGGTATAATCAAACTACTTAGAAGTTCAGAAAAAATATTAGAGAGTAAACTTTATTAATTCAGCTATTAAAAACAGCTAATATATCTTCTTTGTTTTGGGCATAATCAGATATACATAGATTATCAAATTCGTTACTAAAACACTCCATTTCTGACTCACCACTTAATTTATTCCATATTTTAGGTATTTCTAAGTCATTAATTCTTCTATTTTTAGAACTGTAAAGGTGACCAAAAGAATGTATTAATGCAACATAGATTTTATAACCAAGACCCAATCCTTTTAAATTATCTGAAATAAATAAATGAGGTTGATAAAATCCTAATCTAGTTAATTGTATCTCTAATGATATTCCATCGGATAAATCACTATTTATTGGTAGTAAAACTTTAAATCTAACAGGAGAGTCTTCATTAAGTTGTTCAAAATCTATGTCTTTCCAAGACATGGATATAATGTTTTTTTTATCTAAATCAGAAACCAAAACATTTTTAGCCAAGCTCATTTTAGGTATGTTTAAGTTTTCTCTTAAAAGTTTTTTTATAAAATATTTCATTTAAAATAAATAATATATCTATAAATATCACAACATACATAAAAAAATGATATATTTGTTGATAAACTATTTTTGTGGACAATAAAGAAAAATTACTAGCTATTGCGGAAGAGATACGCAACTTAATTACAGAAAAACAAAAACAATTAGAATTATCCTTTGTAGAAGATGACCATATCTACTATATGAGGGATAAAAACGGTAAAATAAGAAACAACTTCCCTAGTGTATCTACCGTGATAAAACAATTCTATACAGACTTCCCAGAGTTAGATAAATCATTAGAAATGTGCAACAATGATATATTTGCACAGGATGAATTATTAAAAGAATGGAGAAGTACCGCAGATTATGCAAACAATAAGGGGTCTAGAGTTCACTACCTACTAGAAACTGACTTATTAAAACAATACGGTTCATATAAAGAAGTTAGAAAACCTCATTTTGAATGCGACGAAGAGCAAACATCTGATGGTAACGCCATGATTGACGCTGGGCATGACTTTATTAGACAAATGCATAGAAGAGGTGCTATATTATTAGACACTGAAATGGTTTTAGGTAGTTCTGATTTAGAATATACAGGACAACCAGACAAAATGTGGATTATGTTTGATAAAGAAGGTAATTTAGGTATTATAATAACAGACTGGAAAACCAATAAACCAAAGAATTTTAAGATACAATCATATACCGAGCCAATGCTACCTCCATTTGAAGACCATATGGATACAGCACTAAGTCACTATATGATACAACTACCACTTTACGTAAGGCTTTTCGTTGACATGCTTAAGGGTACTAAATACGAAAACATTAAAGTTCTTGGTGGTATTATCGTACACTTAATGAGTACTGGTAGATTTGATGAATATAGAATACCTAAAACATTTATGAACAGGGTATTAACAATGCCACCATTACCTAGAATCAAAGGGGTAATGGCTAAGAAAGAAAATGATAAATTAAGAGAACAAAATAGATTAAAAAATTTAAAAAAACAATTAAATGATTAAAAAGGTAATACACACAGCTGATATACATATCAGAACATTTAGAATGCATGATGAGTACAAGGAAGCTTTTAAAACATTTATAAGTGACGTAAAAGAATTAGTTAAAGGTTACCAAAGAGAAGAAGTTAGAATAGTAATTGCTGGAGACTACGTACATCAAAAAATAACAATATCTAATGAGTTATTAATACTAGGTACATGGTTCTTAAGGGAATTAGAAAAAATTGCACCAGTAGTAATGATACCAGGTAATCATGACTTATTAGAAAACAATAAAGATAGAGTCGATAGTATAACACCAATGGTTGAATTATTACCCGATACGGACATAAGATATTACACCGAAACTGGTTGTTATGAAGATGATAATATAGTTTGGTGTGTTTACTCTATAATAGAAGGTAGTAACAGACCAGATATAGAGGAAGCTAGAATAGACTATGGTAATGAAAAAACATATATAGGGTTATTTCACGGACCATTAATTGGCTCATCAACAGATATTGGTTACGTTATAGAACATGGTCATAGTCTTGATATATTTGAAGGGAATGATATTGTTATGTGTGGTGATATACACAAGAGGCAAGAATTAAGATTTAATAAGATACCAATAGTTATGCCTAGTTCTTTAATCCAACAAAACTTTGGTGAAAAAATAAGTAAACACGGGTTCTTAGAGTGGGATGTTGAAAATAAGACATATAAAGAACATGACGTTAAAACAGACTATGGGTTTTATCAATTTAAGATAGACTCATTAGAAGATATAGATAACGGAACTGAAATACTAACAAATGAATAATGGAACTACCTAAAGACATAAAAGATGAAATATGGGATTACTGCAGAGTAAATGATATATCATCGGTAGACGACTTTATCACAAAGATGGTAAAGCAAGGGTTTACTTCTGAAAAGTTTGGCTCAACACCATGGGACAAACCTACTGAGATAAAAGAAGTAGAAGTAATAAAGGAAGTTGAAAAGATTGTAGAAAAAGAGGTTGAGGTTATTAAAGAAGTGGAAGTCATTAAGGAGATTGAAAAGGAGGTGTTTATTACTGACGATGAAGCTAATAAAGAATTACAGAAGGAATTAGCCGAAGTTAGAGAAACACTTAAATCAAGTATATCTAGCTTCGATGAAGACCGTAAGTCTTTCGGACTTATCGACAAGGAAAGAGTTGAAGAAATCTCTAAATTAGAAAAAGAATTAAATGGCAAAATACTAGCACTTAAACGGGAAACTTCCGATTTAAAGGATAAGATTAAGCAATTAGAAGAGGAATTAGAAATAGAAAAAAACAAACCTAAGATAGAAGAAGAGGAAGGTGATATATACGGAGATAAAAAAGGATATTTAGGGTCTAACACTAGTGATTTATGGAAAAAAAAGAAATAAAGGTAAACAAAAACGGTAAGGTAAAAGTATATTGGTCTGATTACCCAGAAAATTACTCAAGAGAGTCTAGAAACAGAGTTAAAAAATACTTTTCAGTTAAATACGACATAGCTCCACAAAATATAAATGTAATATATAAGCCAAGTAAGAGAGATAGTTCTGGTGAGTTGGTAGAGATTGACGGTGCCAATATTGAAAGTATCATGAGTACTGAATACCAAAGAAAACTATTTAAAGAATGGTTAACTAGGGAAGGTAAAGAAGATGTTAATTTTGAAAAGGTATTAGCTTTAGATGACAAAGTTAATAATGAAATGGATATTGATTCAGAAAACGATTCACATAAAAAATATAGACTTAAATGGCTCACAGTCAACAATTTTTTATCCTATGGTGAAAATAATGAATTTCCAGTTGATAGGTTTAAAGGATTTACAGTAGTAAATTCAACCCCAGCTAATCAAGGGGGTAAAACATCTATAACTATAGATGCAATTAAGTTTTTGTTTTTCGGTAAGACAACTAAGACAGACACAAACGAGCAAGTGTTTAATCAATTTAGCGACGCTACCGAATTAACGGTAAAAGGTCTAATTGAGATTGAAGGTGGTGAAGAATTAATAATAGAAAGAAAATTAGAAAGAAAACCTAAGAGAAAGGGTGGTTGGAATATAAGTAATAAACTTAATTATTACAAAGTAATGCCAGATGGTGAAGAAGAGTCCTTAAATGACGAGGATGCCATTAAGACTACTCAGATGATTAAGAATATAGTAGGTAATGAATCTGACTTTGACCTAGTTGTCTTAGCCACATCAAGAAACTTAGATACATTGATAGATTCAACTGCTGGGGAAAGTGGTAAACTACTAACTAGATTTATAGGACTAGAACCTATAGCAATTAAGGAAAAGATATCTAGGGAAATGTATAACAACTTCAGTAAATCTATGAAGGGTAATGTTTACGATACAGAAACCCTTAAAGAAGAAATAAATAGCCATGAATCTAATTTAAAAACATTAAATAATAGTAAAAAAACTTATGACAATGAATTAGTTAAAGAAAGTAATAACTATAAAGCTTTAACCGAACAAAAAATAGTTAAAGTATCATCAAAAGATAAAATAGATTCTGAAATTTTAAGTTTAAATCCATCCAAACTTGAAAGTGAGATAAAGGTCATAACTGAAAAAGGGTTAAAACATAAAAAAGATATAGAGGTAATAAATAA
>MDSX01101456.1_pt1 | contig 31730 bp, 38 predicted proteins | sample 811141 | NCBI WGS metagenome assembly MDSX01 (sample SAMN05326642, study PRJNA326480) | marine metagenome | isolation source: seawater | place: Atlantic Ocean: South East | collected 2010
AATACATCTTGGTTTTTGACATCTTCCGTTGATGCATCTTCCGTAGCTACATCCTCTTTCTTATCATTTGGCGCGACTTCCTCCTTATCTGATTCCAATACATCTTGGTTTTTGACATCTTCCGTTGATGCATCTTCCCTAGCTACATCCTCTTTCTTATCATTTGGCGCGTCTTCCTCCTTATCTGATTCCAATACATCTTGGTTTTTGACATCTTCCGTTGATGCATCTTCCGTAGCTACATCCTCTTTCTTATCATTTGGCGCGTCTTCCTTTGGACTTTTATTAGAATCGTATACAATCTTTTCTTCTGCCCTGTATACAGTTGATTCTGCAGCTGTAAACATAAAATCCATTCTTAATTGAGTTAGTTCTTTATCAGACAAATTTAAAACATCAAAAATGTTTTTTTCGGAAATTATTTTAGGGGGGTGAGCATAGAAAATATGTTTTTTCAATTTCATATAGTCTAGTCCAAGTGCTGTTATCCATGTATCATTTATCAACTTCAAATCTAAATATTTACCATTTTGTTTCAAATAATGCATATCATTCACGGTTTTTCGAATACTTTCTATGAGAACTTTATTTCTAGGATCCGATAAGTCAATATCATCATAATCGGAAAGATTGAAATTTTTAATAAGCTCAGGAATATTTCGGGGTGCAACATCATCAAATGAGCTCAAAAAAGCTTTTATATTTTGTGGTGGTAGCATTTCATGACAAGTCTTACCGTTAAAAGGTGTACTATGTCTTACTTGTGATGACTTTTTGATTTTGTACTCAATGTTCTCGTTCACTACAAATTCAGAAAGTTCACAATCTTGAGTAGCTTTTGACCAGAAGTTTCCCATTAGTATAAACAAATATTTTTTACATGATTGTGTGAAATATGTTATTTAGTACACGACATATTGGTGCAGTATTTCTTATGCGAACTGCAGATTAATTACTTGCTTATCGGACGACCATACAAACAAATGTGGAATAAAATCATTCAAAATATGTTACCTACTTTTCGTAAAGGTGAAAAAAATACATCATACAAGACGGCTATATTCATGGTTATCTGAGTATTCGACACAAACATAAAAATCTAAATAAATCAAAAATATGCAATTCATTGCTGTCATTATCTTTGCACTTTTCTCAATGTGCAGTGAAATTCACACTGTCAATATCACTTTATTGGAATTGGATGATGATTGTATGGAAGAGCTCATTCGAGTAGACAACAAATGGAAACTGTACAAAGTAGAACTCGCATATATTGAATGGTTGTGTCGTGTAAACAAAAGAGCCTACCGACAGGCAGTAAATGAACTTCAAGACTCTTTGTCACATGATTTGATGATTGTGTCCAAAACATGTTTAATTTGACGTCAAAATGGTTATAATACAGAAGTTTAAGAAGAATGTGTCGTTTCGTCCTCCGTGTATGCTGATGTACATTTTTAAAATCTAGCTCATATTGCTGTGTAAAAATTATATATAATTGCTGCTTGCAGTAGGGTGTATATTGCACTTTACGCAACAGTCGGATATTAATTCCGGTTGTTTGAAATCAAAGTGATTGTGACCACCATTCCAATTCATACCAAATACATGGATACTCGTCGTGGTTGGCTGTGCATCCAATATGTTGATTAACACAGTACCAGACGAAGGCCCGGAAGTGCTTGCAGATGTATTGCAATCGTACTCGCCGTTCTGACACTTGACACAGTCAGGAAAATACTGTTCTGATTCCACACTTCCCCCTTTTTCTTGCACTAGTATGGGCGGTAACATCGTGGTGCCCGCAAATTTGTCCCTAATACTATCGGGTCGTGCGGTGATGGGCTGAACAAAAACATGTTCGCCCGGAACGAGTCCGGGGACTCGTCGTTGTTTACCAAATATCAATTGCGATAAGAAGGTGCTGTCACTCGGTAAATCTCTCACAGCATGAACCGTTGTTTTCTCGCCATCTATTAGATTTTTACGGTCGTTAAAGCGAACGATACAATCAAAGTTGGAATTATTAATTTGTTCGCGATCCTCTGGCGTAAGAGAACCATTCCCGACGACGGCCACATTTCCGTGACACACCTGAGATAACATCATATTTAGGATAAGCAAGGTTTTTTTTTGCAATGTTTTGAAAATCGTGATTCCATGCGCAAGACACGACTGTAAAAATTGAAGTTTTTTTTGCTAAAGTGTCATATTTTGTTGCATATTATGATTGACTTCAATGCCTACTTCAACCCCCATGGATTACAGCATGATTTATTCTTTTTTATTTTATAGGGACGCAGTAGTTGAGAGTTCAGTATGGAAACATTATGAGACAAATAATACAATTGTTTATTAAGTTTCCTAAAAATGTGTTTACGATACTTTGCTATCTCATTTGTTTTATCTTCGTAATTTGCTTTTAAACGCATATTTTTCTTTTGAACAGCGGACATTTTGGACCAACAGTAAAAACATAAGTTGTAAGCAGCATGATAAAACACAACATTCCATCCATGCGTCGCAAACCTCATGGAAATTTCAACATCAAAATATACCGCGCTTTTACCAACATCACTCCACCCTGGATCAAACCCTTGCAGATGGTGAAATATTTTCTTTTGAAAAGCCATCGGTCCAACATCTACTAGAGAACAATATTGTGCATTAAATGTATCATTATACCATCTTTTTTTGGCTGTTATTCTTCTATGATACTCATTTAAAGGTCCTAAACTAAATGTCCGCCATCCTACAATTGCGTTTTTACCCTGTAATATACTCTCCATATGATCTATGTACTCACAAGATAGAGGAGGTGCCATATCGTCTTGTACAAACATTATTATAGGAGCCTTTGCCAAAAATGATAGCTGGTTGTATGCTCTAAGTTCATGAATATTATTGGAAAACACCAACGTGTCTGCTGTTGAATTTAACCATAGTAAATCTTTACTCTCTTTAGAGTCTATATTCACTAATAATTCAACACCTGCACATTTTTTCCATTGTGTGAGAATCGGAATATAATAACTGCTTTTAAAGTATTGCAAAATAACAGAAACTCTCATAAACTTATTTAATAAATCAAAAAATTGTGCATTTTTTCAAACGCCATGCCAGATGATATCAAGGTAATTGGAATAGTCTTTATTCCAAATGAAAATCTGGCGAATGTTCTTATCTTTGAATGCTTCGAAATTACAAAATTGTTTCGAAACAAAATGAATCTCTTAGTCGATTCGTAGTATTCATGTAAAAACTCACATATCGCTTCGTATTCGAACTTGAACTTACTTATGAAATACTCAAAATATTCTATATCAAAAAACTCGAAATTGGTGCGAATGTATCCAATTGAGTCACTAATTATTGAGGCAATATTTTGTAAATGTTTCATCACTTGGATGTTGCACAAAATTTGCGTTGCTGGTGTGTGAAAAAAATCTTTTAAATTCTTCCATATTGCTAGGATTATAAATGTCTATTTATTGAGTTTGTCACGTGATGTGAATTCTGTAGAATACAGGACCATCTTTATCAAGGACTCGTAAAAGATGATCAAAAGATGATCATACTCTCAAATCGTCATCATCTGAATCATTATCTAATTTTTTTTTTTGCTAATTTGTTTTTCGATACTCGTTTCATTTACGGTTTTTAGTGATTCTAGTGCATTTTTAAATATATTATGTTTATCTTCAAGTTGTAATATTTTTTTCTCAAAATTTATTTTCACATTTTCTACCATATCACACACTTCTTCTAGTGTTTTGGTGAGTGTGTCTTGATTTTTTTCTAATTTTTTCATGAATGCTGTAAGTTCTTGAATGGTTGTCTTTATTTCTTCAATACTTCCCGAAGTTTTTGAAGTTATTTTTATGAGTTGTATTTCATTCTCAAGTTTTACCTTTTCAAATTCTTGATCATGTACTTTTTTCAGCATTAATGTTTCCATTGAATGTTGCACCTTCATCATACCAAGCGCTGTTTTTTTTTCAATTGAGTCATCTTCTATTATTTTATTGCATTCGTCTTTGATTTCATCCATGATTTGAAATAAACAAATAAAAAAAGAAAGTGTTGAGTAAAACGCACAAAAGTATCACCATCGCAAGTTCCATCTAGTCACTTGAAAATCGCCAATACATCACATACAAAACTATCCGTCTGCACTTAGTTTGATACCCATGCTTATAGTTTATCTACAAGTAAGAAAAGCATTTTAAGAAACAAATCAACACATGACTAAAATAATATCACCTAAAAATGTTACTAACTATCCATACTTTGTACTGCATTATGGGTGATTCTTTTTCCTCCTGATCCACCAAACGAAAGCTACATTGATTACGGTTACAGCAGTTCAACATACATATGATGATTGTTTACATCCTAGTAAGTAATTTTTTTACCTAAAGTGGTTCTCGCAAATTGTGTGAGATTGAATCTATCATGTTCGACACGAACGTAAAAAAAAAATTGAAATTCATGCATGTTGTTGTACAATCATATAATAATGTAAACGGTGTCATTGATATTTACAAAATGATTGGAAATAAAAATTTGGATATAATTGAACATGGGACGTCAAAACATGATTTTAATACATATCATAGATCTAATTTGGGACGAGAATATGGTGCATATGTATGGTACATCGTACAATTCTATGAAATATTGAATGGTGAATACTTATTTACATCAGCAAATCTTGAAAAACATTCACGTCGAAGAAGACTGCATGAAAAATTACACAAAAATGTTATTTTTACTCGTTATCGACATAAGCGGAAAGCACGTGTGATGGATTATCAATATACGTGTGATTTCTATGCAACTAAACAAGGAAAACGCAAATTAATGCCAGCCGAACTTCGGCCATTTGGTCGTTGGTTTGAAACTTACATTGCGCCAATGAATATGTTTTTCCAAACTGGTGAATATTCCAATGGTTTTGTCGTGACAAATTCAGACATTATTCATTCTCGACCTAAACCGTTTTGGGAGTCACTTTATAGACAACTAATAGTTGACAATGCACCAGAAGTCGGTCATTATATGGAAAAAGCTTCAACATTTCTCTTTCAGCCCACTGAATGCAAACAAATGCTACTAAATCGCATGTACAACGATGGCTGGTGCGCAACCTACATAAATATTGCAATCACAATTCCTGTTGATCTAGGTAAAGTAACAGTATTGCAAAACAATCGAAAAAGTTACAACATACGAAATCGTAAACAATTTGGTAATTTTTTATTACAGATGCCAATAATATACTATATAGTCACAAAATATCTTGATACAGAGAAAGTAGAACTTCTTCTTTCACAAGATATTCAAATTGAATCGGGTAAACAACAAATGCAGCAACTACATAGAGACCATCGACACGGACATTGCTCGGCAATTGTTGTTGCAATGCATATACATGGAGAAAATATAGGAACATGCTTTGCAAGCGGGACACATAAAGACGAATATGACGAAACTCCATGCACAAACAATTTAAAAGAAGCAGAAGGAAATTTAGTAATATACGATCCCTACATGTATCATGCTGGCAAAAAAACAAACTCAAAAGAGTATCAAATCGGTCGTATCTTTTCAATTTTTGTCCCACGAGCATCGCAAATAAAAAAAGAATTACGCAAAGATCTTTAAATTTACATTCTGTTGCAAGATTTCTTAACTTCTTGTCTTGCTTGACTGTAAGCTTCAGATTGCAGGAAATCAACACAAGAATCAGCAAACTTCACTTCACCAGCACCTTTTCCGGTACTCTCTCTTACAGCAGCCATGAAACCAGGTGTTCCTAAATTTTTTGTACCTAAAGTAGATCTTGCCATAGTTTGAACATCTACAGATCTGATATTTGCACTTGCCTTTGCTTTGTCATAGCTTACCTTCGCTTTATCATATTGAGCGTCTATATCATCACCCGCCTCCCACGAAAAATTTTTTTCAAGTACAGGTCCATTTTGAATTAGTTCTTTGTGTGTGCAATCCACTTTTGCATTTGGCCACTCATCTGATGTCTCCATGTATGTAGTGTCTTTCTTATTTGTTCTATTTTCTAAAAATGATTTTTTAGCGCTTGCAGTATTACTGTTTGTTTGATTTGATTTCATACCACATGTACTACCTCCTATTCTATGATGAGTACTACGCATTTTGGACATTTCGGAAAATCCCATACACAATAGGACTACCGCAGCAACGATAACAATTGTTGTACAAACTTGATCCATATTTTGAGTCATCATGCCTTTATTCAGATTTATAAAAAAAATTTGCTGAACCGTCTTCACGCAAGATCCATTTCCACATTTTCATTTTTTTCTTCCTGATCCGACATAAGTATATTTTGTTCTGCAACTTTTTGGAGTTGAATATCATTAGAAAGAGTAAATGCATCTATACCAGTCGCTCTTTTATTAGGCCATACTATAATTTCAGTTGCAGTTAAAGACATACCATATTGTCGACTCATAAACCAGAGTCCAACTGTTTCAACCATAACCATACATTTTACATTTCGTGCAAGATCATCTGGACCACCTTTATGATATGAGAGTTTACCTCCTGAAATTTCGTCAACCACATATATATTTGTTGGATAATCACCGCATTTGACTTTTACACGAACTGTGGCTTTTGAATCTTCTTTTGTCGGTGCTTTTAGTAGTGGGACATACATATTTGTTACGGCAGATTCATCAACAGTTTTCTTAAACCAAATAGGAGACTTTTCAACAGCAGTCTTTATATTTTTCTGATCTAAATTTTTCAAAAATTCTTCTAATACAGGAGATTCAACAGATAGTTCAAGAGTGCGACGTGACGAGTCTTGACCCGGTAAAGGAGTGCCTAGTCCCCAAATAGCTTGTTGCAGATTTTGAGACTGATCTTCAGACATTTGAAAACGAATGCGATCTTTCCATTCGGATGATCCAGAAACTGTAGAAACATGTACAACTTTTCCGCCGCTGCGGTTACTTTGTGGCTCTTTATACTCAAGATTGGCGATATCGATTTTAGTGCAAAACATTTTTTTTATGATAATTTTGTATTTTAAGAAGAAAAATTTGATTTACATTTTAAAAAAAAATAACCCCTTTGCGTAGTTGCACCGTTTGAAGCAGATTATGGTTCAATCTTTGCAGCACTACTTTTGATATCGCAATCGATTGACGAAGAATCTTAAGATCCTTATAAAACTTTTTGACACCGGCTCAATTGTTTTAGTCACTCTAAGCAACTATCTATTATCTAAATCTCTTTTAAAAATATTTGGGGGGAAGTATAACTTCAAAACTCTTAAGTACATCAACAATAATTGTTGAAACTTTTGAAGATGTTTTTTCAGATTCAAATGCATTTTTTTCTTCATATACACACTTTTGATTCTCGATATCCCAAACATGAATATTTGAACAACACTTTACGCAATAAATATCACATACATCTGTCATACAGGAATCCGAGCATAATTTGTTCATGCATGAAACATCTGACCAGTCTTTGCATTCTATCGAACTTATATCAATATGAATCATTGATTCTAAACGAAAAAAAAAATAATACACTTAAACGATATATGAAAAAAAAAACGAAATGTTTCTCGAATTAGCAAATGATAGTATTCGAAAAATGCTGACACATTTCTTGCGCAAAGTTGTACTCTTTTCAAAACAAACACATACTCGTGGTGAACACACATTTTGGGGATTTATTTTTACATGGTCTACTCGTTTTTCACTTTTGATTAACGAGATTGATCATTTTTACGACCATTTATATGATTCAGATATGAACATTCCAATGCGATTCGAAATTCCAACATGCGATCACTTAGGCAACACCTTCAAAACAGATAAAACAATATTTTTACAATGCTGCATACAATTCGTGAAAAACACAAATAGATATTTGCATATATATGATTACCTTTGTCATCACATATTACTTACAAAATACACAGATATGCAAGGTTTAATGTTCAAAAATTCAAGTGATTTATTAAAAGGACATGTTTTAGACATGATGGACGAAAATAAAATGAAATATTTTTTGAGAAAGTATGTAAAAGAAGAGTCTGAACTAATACTGGATATTTTTTACAAACCTTTGGCATCTATAGGATCACAATTTTATAAATGTTAAACGGTTGATGTCAGGGCCGTCGTGCGGGTGTAACTCATATATTCGATCATTTTTTCCAAAATGTATTGGATTTTATTGACAAACATGATTTCAGTAGGGTTTTTTTCTTTTTATCTTTTTGTCACTAGTACAAACCTTTGGTGGTGAGTAATTGAAGGGCTTTGTAATCTAAGTATGAACTCTAGATGCCGATTGCACATACATTTTTTTAATATTTTTGAAGCTAACTGACGCAAACATCTAACAAAAGAAGATTTACATAATATTTTTCACAATAATATCGTGAAAAATAGATTATCTCTAAAGTATTGCATTTTCTTCATAAATTACATGTTGTCAGCCGTTCACAACTAAACTCCTCTTGGAATTTTAGAAATATGCAAAGCATCGTTTGTTTTTACAACTACAAAAACATGTTTCCGATAATCTTCTGACAATAGTTCCTGCAATTTTAAAGAAAAGTTATTTGGCTTGAATTCGTGAGACAATAAGTACACAATCTCTTTAGAATCCTGGTCCACTAAAACAGCACCATTGTCTCCTCTTGCATATTCACCTTGCAAACCTACTTGAATAATTTCATCTGTCATTTCTTTCTCGAAATTTTGCATTTTTTAAATGTAGGAATATTTTTTTTTATTCTTACGCATTTGAAGGCTATTTTAAAATATATGTATCAATAAATATGGATACGAAATATTGTGCAACGGATTCTTATTCTTGTCCAAATTATGTCATGGGGTGTGCATATGTTTCAATGATCTATGTAATATCTTGTGTCTTTTACTTTATCGTAACACGTTGTATTGGAACACCCTTTCTCGATAGTTTAACAGAAGAACAGAAGCGTTTAAAAAAACAATCTTCTCAGAAAAGACACAATATTTTCCTAATAGGAATTGTCGTGGGAATCATTTTATTACATATTGCGAATCCTTTTTCATCGTCCGAAACTGACTATCGCAAGTTGTAAATATCAATTTGAATAACTAATTAACACCTTCAGAAAATGAGTGAGTTGCAATCTTAAACGTATGTTAGGAATAGGATTTAACTGAATACGTGTTATAGTGCTCTCTAAGAACAACTTACAACGATGAGGATCTAGATATTTGTAATTTTCAAACACTTGAACAGTAGGTGCTACAAAATCATGTGAAAATGATATATTATCTTCCTCACATAACATTACAATGTGATCATCGATTTCTGATTCAAATACGGAACACAACCCTCTCAACTCCATCTCTTTCTCTCTTTTTTCCATTAACAATTCTTTCAAATTTATCAAATGATAAGGTGTAAGTTGCATCAAGTTGCTTATTCTCACCAATTCACATGAATTGTATACGATTCGTGAAATTGGATCTTTAAAATCACCACTACTTATGATGTAATTGTAAAGATTCACCACATCATACGAAATTATACAATTGTTCCGAACAATGTCAATTTTTTTTCGTATTTTTTCCTGACTTATTGGGTCGACGCGAAACACGAATTTATTTGCATGACACTTGATTACAGACAATGCCTTTTCTTTTTTTATACTGATCCATTTACGAAAAAACAATCGTAGACAGCACTTTTTCCGATATCTCGTTAAAACCATTGACTATTTTCATGAAAAAAAAAATCAGAAAGTGGTATTCAATACATAAACATTTTAACAGCTATTCGAAAACAACACTTCTGATAAAACTGTAAAATTTTGAGAGTGAGGATAAAAAATGAACAGGATGTCAGGCTAATACTTCATTCAATCAATCTTCTTTACAATCGTCGGTAGTAGATTCAGATGATTTATCTATGTAAAATCTAATAAAATTTGTAAATAACCAAACTGTATGCTCAATATTCTTGCCAATACTTGGATACGAGGATTGCAATATTACACCAGAAATTACTCCTGAGATAAAAATAGATACTCCTGTATAGGAAAAAATAAGACCGATCAAGCATCCTATCGAAAACATATGAAATTGTTCCATGTTTTATTCCTACTCTCTCTAAATTCTCGACTCAGAATTTTGATTTTTTTTTCCTGCTTTCCTCATTTTTCGTTGCACTAAAAACCCGATCATACTGGAACTAATAGCGAGACCGAAAAAGATCCAATGATCAATAGTCATACCTGCATTTTCTGTCAAACCGTGTAACCCATAACTAAATGCAGCACCGCCTATGATTGAAGTCATTATTTCTAAGCTTAATCTTTCGTTCCACTTGAACACAAATCCACCTAAAATCCCCATTAATAACAAAGATCCCCAGTATAAGACAGATTTTTCTTGCACTATTGGGACATCATATGCGGTATGAAGTTCAGGAAACGCAGCAAAAATGAAATGAATAAAACCACCGAAAGCAGCAGCACCAATCACAAATAATGAAAGTTTTATTAAACAGCTCGTAGCAAATAATAAAATGAGAGCGAATACAGACGATGTTACGATGCGAGCATCACAGGAGAGACCAGAACTATATTCACTGAAATCATAAACAACACAAAAACCCATGCCGGCTGCAGTTATAGCTGCTAAAGGTCTAAAAAATTTACCACCCCCAAATAATGAAAATAAACCAATAACTAACACGATGGAAGAAAATACAAATCCGGTTGGATTATTCACATGATGCATCGTAACATTTTTCATATCCAACATCGACTGTATCGCTTCATCAATATAAATGCAAGCCGTTCCATTGAAAACACTCATATTTTTAAATTCAGAAAGCACGAGAGCATTCGACATTTACTTACATACTGAATTTTTTTTCCATATGCGCGTGCGCGTTACTTTCAAAAAAAATTAAAATAACATTTAATAAAATGACTGATTTTGCCATTCCCAAATCGTTCATACCAAAATCTTTTGATGATGACATACCAACTGAATGCTTAAAAGTACAACATACTGACATGGTAAACAAAAGAATAAGAAAAGAAGCTCAAATTAAAGAAGAATATGACGACGAACAAAATTCCGAAAACAACAGCGATGAAGAAAACGAACAAGAAGACGAACAGGAGGACGAAGACGAACAAGAAGACGAAGACGAACAAGAAGACGAACAAGAAGACGAACAAGAAGACGAACAGGAGGTCGAAGACGAACAAGAAGACGACGAACAAGAAGAAGACGAACAGGAGGACGAAGACGAACAAGAAGACGACGAACAAGAAGACGACGAACAAGAAGACATCGAAGATAATACAACGACAGTAGAATCCATAAAAGAATGTGAAAATACAACCTTAAGAAACGAAGAAAATTCAAATAATTCAAAAGACATTGAAGTAGACTTGGATACAAAAAAGGAAACAATTGATGATGAGGATACTCAAATTCAAAAGCTAATAAGTGAAAATACTATTAAAGAATTAAGAGACCTTTGTAAAAGTAAAGGGTTAAATTTACAAGGCAAAAAAATCGACTTGGCAAAAAGATATTTTGATGCTTTGAATGAATCTACAGATATTATCATATGCAGTTAATAAGTATACTTTTGAAAAGTTTAATTAAAATGTCATGTATAAAAACTCATTAGTGTTTACATTGTTACTCATATTATCCAGATGCAAATCTGGCTAACCCAGATGATTTCTTTGGTTTTTCATTTTTTTCAAACCTAGTGCGTTTAATATTCTTTTCTTCTTCTTCATCTGATTCGAAATCAATATTTTTTGAGGTTAAAAATTTTGAATATAACCCATCGCTCTCTGGAGAGACAAAATCGTCGTCTGACATTTTAACAGACCCAGGTTCAGGTCTACGAAGACCTTTCACGGTGCCCCTAACTTTGCCATCATTTAGTGATTCTCCTATAGATTGTATAGGTTGTCGTTCTTCAATCAGCATACAATACGATACAAATGGTGGATGCACAACATAGCATACATTCTTCTGATTTCTAAATGATTCTATGTCAAAAGGTCCTCCAAACATTTTTAATGAAATACGAGGCGGCGATTCAATGATACCGCTGGAAATTCCATAAACTTCACGTAACATTCTTACAAAAACATTCATCTGATATCCACGATCAAAAGTTGCATGTTCTAAAATATATGCCTTGCAACAATTCGCTGAACAGAAACAACCATAGACATGATATACTTTTTCAGCGGGATCATATGATCGAGGAAGTTGAAATCCTTTTCCCTCAAAAGAATGACAACAATGCCAACATACAATTGGCTTTTTTTCAGAGGTAGTTTCAATATTTTCATCTAATTTGTTAGTATCGTGCATATGATAAATACTTGCAGTTGCTTGTCTTGCAATCGTAGAAGCCATACATTTTACTTCTTTGAATGTCGTACTTGAAGAGCTCAAAAATAAGTTTGTTCGTCCAAAAGCAGATTTTCTTATTGATACTGGAGGTTGATTATTTGGTCTAGGTAAGCATTCGTCCATTTATAACATTATTTTTTTAAAATAAAATCTGATAACAAAAATAAACGAATACAAATTTCTTCCCATGTATTCTGATCAAAATATATAACATGTGTATTTATGTGATCACCGAATGTTTCTAATAAATAACATTTGTTACAATTCTTCATTTTCATATAAAAATGACATTGCACCTTTTCATGATATGGAACACGGTTTAAAAGTCCTCTCGTTCTACGCTTGTGTTCTATCACTATAGAGTCCTCTTGTATATATCCATCAATTTTTCCCTGCACAATTATACTCTGATCACCGTTTTCTATCTCAATGGAATACAATTCATCATTCCGCCTTGAGATTTTTTTCCCAATTGCGTTTTCACAAATGTCGAGCATTCTGTCTTCCTCTTGGATTCCTATTCTCTTTTGGATTTCATGACGCAAAATATTGTTATTCGTTGCGAGTAATAGTGCTTTTGATTTATATGATGTTCTTTTCTTTAATTTGTTCTCAAATGTTTCGTTCTCATTTGCAAAATCGTGGTTTGTAAAGTCATGCTTTTGGAATTCGTGAAAAAGTGACACTATACGAGTCACAGTAATAGGTTCCATAACTTGTTTATACAAATATTATTTAATAGAAGTTACGAACGATTGGGTATTTAATTCGCCTCTTCATCTTCGAAATACAGGTGCGGTTCGATATTGACTTCAAAAACCAATTTGACAACACCCACTTCATTGTTTTCCTTTTCCTGTTTTTAAAGCCCATCCTTGCCTTGTTCGGATTGGACGCTTTTTGCATTTAGAAACATGTCTTTTAAACCATTTTTTTGATTTATATACTTTACCACAATACCGACAAGTAAAGTTTTGCGACTCACCATCAATTGAACTTGTTCCTCCGGTGACCTGATTGTTTGGAACCGACTGTACTGAATCTACTGCATTGCTTGAACTTCCAACTCCAGAAGATCTAACATGACCGATTGCTCTGCGTTTCAACTCCTCGTCTAAATTTTCAAAGTTTTTAATCGTGCTTTCTATTCTTCTCTTCTCATCATCATTTATAATAACACAACTATATTCTACATATGTCTGCTCTGAAATATTATTTTTTTCACATGATCTTGTACCATGCTCTTTAGCAAACTCATGTGTCGGAAACAATAATTTGAAATATTGTTTCAGAATATCAGAAGTTCTTATTATTCTTGGTGAATTCATATCATACCTCTGTCTATCTGCTAATTCTATAAACCCACACAACTTTCCATTAATAACTTCGATCGTATACTCAAACGTTTCAGCATTGTATATTACACGCAACCAATCTCTACTGATATGCATAACATTAAACGAAACTGGAATGGAAGCAAAATCAGGCCTTCCAAATGTTGTATAATTTGATACTGGTTTATAATAGGACGAATACTTTGCTATAAATATTACCATCGATTTCTTCACATAATCTTTGATGCTGACGTAATCGATACTCGAAATCACTATAGAATTGTCGTTAAACGGTGTAGAACTATTCTCAATTACATTTTTCACATCGTCTGATACGTCAGTTTCATAGTCTGCATCGACTTTTATCCATTTCATACCAAGAGTATTCACATTTATGAGTATATTTTCATTATATCCGTTAGTATTTTTACTGAGCAGTTTAAGATAAAGATGCATAGGCTTTAATCAAAGTTTTTATTTAAATACTGATATTATATTTCAGAACTGCATGCACTTTTTTTTTGAAAAAAAAAATAAATGATAGACTGCTTCTTTTATTACATTGTTGAAAAAGATGATGTCAAGGAACATAAAGTTGCAAACAGTATTTGGGAAGAATATATTAAAAAAGCCGAAAGTATTCGCAATGCGTACGATACAGAAACAATACAAAAATGGATTGATAAAAACAAAAGAAACTATGTTGCAGACGAATCACATAACTTACAATGATTTCCACAGAAAATGTTTCGCATTGTCACAATTACTGAATGAATCACATGAAAAAATGGACAAATTAGAAAACGATGTATTCATGTTTGTGAATCGACCCTTGCAGCTTGAAAAGGATGTGGCTATTTACGAACCCTCTTATGGTAAAATATATCGCCCGAATGGACGACAGGAATTGACACATTCACATGTATACCAAACACAAAGGAAAAAAAGTTCAAATAAGAACAATCCGAAAGCGTTTTGCCCTGTATAGACAGGCCACTTGCAATTACTAGTGCTAGTCCGAAATGTGTGACGCATGTATTGAAACTCACGTTTGCGTCGTTTATTTTCCACAGGCGAATCATGTTCTTTAGGAGATTATGGAGATGTCGATGAAGATAGGCGACACAACATAAGTTAAAATAGGCAAATGTGAAATAGAAACGGTTTACTGTTAATATTTAAATACCGAACTACTTTGTACTTGAGTGCTTAATTGTTTTGAAATCATCCAATCATATAATTCAAGATTTGAAAATGTTTTTTTACCAATGTTATGTCCATGCCACGAATATAGCGTAATTTTACAATCTTCGTTTCCATTTTCTCTAAGAATACGAATATTTCGAGAACTTTCGTAGTAAGGAACGACTACATCCAATATTCCATGAAACGCCCACACAGCTGTGTATTTATTATCTCTAAATTTGATTGAATTAAATTCATTCCATCTAAATGGTAATGTGAAAAATCGATTGAAAGGATTAGAACCGCCACACAATGGAATCACAGCTGCGAATGAATTTGGATATTGGGACATCAATGACCAAGCCGCATACCCTCCCATGCTTATACCACACAAGTAAATCCTACTAATATCAATACTTTCTTGTCTGACGATATTTTTTATAAATTCCTTCAGTTCAGCACAGTTCCACCATATGCCGTCTGGAGAAAATGGTGTTACGATTACACATTTTCGTAACACTGCAAAATCATCCATATTTCCAGGAAGACTATCTCGATCCTTTATTTTGTATCTCGTCAAATTTTCTCCGTAACCATGCAAATATACTAACAAGGGATAAAATCGTCTCTTTATAGAAGGACGTTGAATATGATATTCGAACCCCATTTTTTTTTAATTTTGTATTTAAAAAAAAATTGTAATGATTTGTACTACAACCACTGCTCGAAAATTGATGGATAGATATCTTCTAAATGATATCCCTATATTAAACAATTCTTTTATAGATGTTCCAACAGTACTAAATTTTTTAAAAAATTCACCATGTTTGATTAAAAGACACACGAACATACAAGATGTTGCAAAAAAAGCATTTATACAAATTTCTCCCAAAGACAATTGTAGAATTCGTCCGTATCAAAAACAAGTTGTAAACCATACTGTTGGTACAAATCATATTAAACCGTCAATGATCGTTATGCCGTGTGGATCCGGAAAAACCTTCACTGGATTATGTTGCATTGCTACTCTACAAAGAAAAACTCTTATCATCACTAACTACAAAATCGTCGCAAATCAATGGAAGAATGAATTGTTGAAATATTTTGATATTCCAGAAGAAAGCATTCAATGTATTGGCAACGACTCATTTGAATTTAAAGATGATACAGCAATTACTATTATTACATATGATACTATGAGCTCTACATCTACAATAAAATCATGCAGTATTATCAGAAAAATCTTAATGACAGATTTTTCCTTAGTCATATTAGACGAAGCTCATAAAGCAGTAGCTTCGTCATACTTCAATATGTTGTCTTATATATCCGGATGTTTTTTAGCATTTACTGCAACCCCAGTCAGAGAAGACTCAGAAATGAAACGTTTGAAACATTTTGTAAGTGATGAAATCGAAATTGATGCAACAAATCTCATTGAAAATGGCTACTTGTCGAAAATTTTATGTAAAACAATTATAATACCAACACATCCCTTACTCTTCAAAGATAAGTATTTGACACATACAGAAAAATTAATTGCAGCAGTCATCAATCCAAACAAAATTAAATTATTGAAAACTCTTCTTCAAAAATTGTTTGATGAAAAACATAGAACTCTCGTTTTTTGTGATGATATTTGGAGCATGCAATATGTCGCAAAACAAATAAAAAAGGATTTCAAGATTATTGGCCCAATTTGCATGCAAACGACACTACAAGATCGAGAAAAATATGTCAGAATATTTTTACAAGAAGATGACGAAGGAAAAATCATGTTTATTTCGCGAACTGGAGATGAAGGAATAGATGTACCATCCGCTACAAAATTAGTACAAATATGTACTTCATGGGGATCCAGACGCCAACATGCACAAAGAGTAGGAAGAGTACAACGACCAGCAAACAACAAATTACTTTGTGAAGCCATCACTCTCGTGAGTGATAACACAATGGAAGTAGAATTTGCAGAAAAAAGAGACAATTATTTGCGAGAAATGAATTATGATGTCAAGAAAGAAACGATCGATACGGAAGATAAAAACATTAATGTTAAAAAACTGGTACATCTTATTAAAAAAAGAAAAGTATCCAAAGCTGAAAAAAAAAATAAGAATAAAAAAAAGAAAGAACCCAGCCTCAAAAAAAGAGAAAAAATAATCAAATTATTAAAGTAGCTCCTTTTTTCTCAAAGATATATGAAATGAAGGACAAAGGAGTAACAAATTTAGACGGAAAACATTGTCCTAACAGTGCACCAATTTCAGAGCCTTCTAAGAATTATACTTGTACACAGGTTAGTGTGAATATTTGCACACATGAATGGAAAAAAGAAGTACACTCAAATAACCTCATTTTCTTTTGCGAACATTGTGGCGCGTTTCGAAATACACAACCAGAAGATTATGTGGAAGTACCAGACGATGATGAGAAGGAAGAATTCAGTAAATGTAGACATGAGTGGATATGTTTAGGAGATAGATGTCATCATGCAAAGGGGAAAGCAGGAGGGAAAAAATATAAAGCATACAAGTGTGAACTGTGTGGAAAGTTTCAACGTAGAACTTCATAATTTTTACATTGTATTTTCATTGTTCAAAACTACTCTAAAAAAAGGTTCCCACAACACAATCATTTACATACTTTCATCTACTTTAAATCTCACTTTGTAAAACTGTCGAATGTTGAGAAAATCAACAGTGATGCAGCCTGTACCACAATCGTCGTAAACACCATCACAACACAACTCTCGAATATAATTCGCGATCAATAATCGATCGTCATTTGACAAACATACAATATCATCAATCAAAATCTGTCGTAAATAGGTTGGAAGAATTCCAATAGACTCCACATCCTCGTGGCGATCTTTGATCAAGCGCATCGACATATTTTGCATATGACTTGCAACAATTTTGACATCACGATCAAAGCCAGTGTATCGGCTAATATTGTCAAAAAGTCTACAAACATCATCTTCAATTTGAAAACGGTTGTTGTACTCACAATTCTCCAAACCTCCAATAATCATATCAAAATTAATGGGAATGCAAATGTGCGTAGGATAGTCTGTGTATGTTCCATCAACATCCAAATCATCATAGAACTGATTGTTAAAGTCTTCATTCGCAAGAGCCGTCAATAAAACTAAATAAACGTCTCGTAAGCGTTCAGGATTATCATCTTCCACACTCTTTTGTTCTTGAATCAGCTTTTCTTCAAAAAGAGTATACAGTCTCTTTGCTATTAAATGAACCATGTTCGATCGCGGATTGTATGTCATTGCATTCGTCCATATCAAACGCGATTTTCGCAACCATTCGGAAAACAAAAACTTCTCCGACATGGTATATGTAAACAATGTTGAAAGATCCATAGGTTCATGTATACACGCTGGATAATCGTACAACTGAAGCCCTTTCCAATCGACAGGATCTGAAAAAAGATGAACATCATACGATTCATGTATCCAGCGAATCAGAAATACGCATCTCTCTTTACTTAATGCGATATATGAAGAAGCAAAAGCTTTGACATCATCTACATGATCTAGATTACTGCGCAAGACATTGTTTGTACGCTCTTTTGCGGTACCTCTATTCTGGTCGTATTGTTTCCTCTTGGGCATTTTTTCGAAAAAAAAAATCGAAACAATTGAGACTACTCAAGAAGTCACAATACAAATCGCGATACAGTCGCAATCACGATGCATTTTTTAATGAATACAAATTCAACGACATTATAAATCAAACAAAAATAGCAATTTAAAAATAAACAAATCAGCACACGCGATTGGCACCTCATTCTGGTTCTAGCAACATCCGTCCCGAAAAATCAAGCATGCGATCAATGTAAGGCATAATATGCATGCCCAAATGTATCGTTTGGACAAAACGTTCTGCATGAACGGTATATTTGGGAATTGTTGCCGTCAGTTAGTATGTTCCTGTATCAAGCATTAATTTTATACATTTATAAAATGAAACTGTTTTTTACTATGAATGTGACGGAGCCAAATTATGGGTATTCATATATAAAAGAAAGATATAATCAAACAAAGCTTTTCGGAGCACATTTTGATCATACTCATCAAAGTCTTTGGAATAAAATCGTACAATGGAAACTCAAAAATATGAACGATATCGTCGAAACAGAGGATGATGCCGAGGCTTGTGTAGTCACAGAAAGTAAGAAGTGTAAGTATTACAAAATGTGTGAGACAAAACCATTAATATCTATAAGTGCAGCAGATGACGATATCGAATGGGGACCACTTTCTTCTTCAAATAATTGTAAATATTCAGGTCGTGTTCTAAAACTAGTAGGTAATAAACGTTTCTTTAGAAAGCCTCATTCTAATAATTTTCACACAATTGATATTCCTTACGCATCACATGCACACAGCTGGATACCAGAATCTTTACATTTTGCAAGACGGTTTTTTATTTCAGTTGCAATAAATCCATACAATCATTTTCAAAGTGAAAAATATGGATTTCATATATGGAGAAAAAACATTTTAAAATATTGCAAAACATTTCTACACAAAAATTGCACACATATAATTCCCGGACAACGCGGTTATAACATGCCAGAGATAGCAGTAATGTATAGCAATAGTATATTTTCCATCCATCCTCCTGGCGATACTCTTGCCAGAGCTGCAATTATAGATTCAGTATCGTTAGGATGTATACCTGTATTTTTACATACGCAACAATATCAACTATGGAAAATGTTTTGGAATAGTACCGATTGTGCAATCAATTTATCATGGGAAAAGAAGAATGATTTTGAGCAAATGAATTCTTTAAAAGAATTATTTCTTGTAAAAAATATATCTAATAGACGTGAACATTGTATTAAAAGTTCAAAATTTTTAATTTATAACAAAAAAAATAGTGAAGACGCAGCTTTCAAACTGAACACTATAATAAAAGAATTCTTAGGAAACAGTACATAAATTCTATATGAAGAGAATATTTGGGAATTTGTAGGATCGTGCTGAGATCGAAGCCTTGAAACTCTGTCCATTTGCTCACAATCACGGCTGGATAAATTTGGAGACTCTTTCAGAATGGATGCAAGAATCAACAGATTTTTACTGCAATATTGGTCTTGTTGTTTTAGATAATGTTAGCTCGTTCCTTGAAGAATCAGCTTTCCAAAAGTTTTGTGACGACCTAGCAAAATTAGCACAAAAGCATGAATTCAAAGTGATTCAGATAATTTATTATCCGCTAGAATAACAACACCAAGTCATGCATGTAATTTCACATTATTTAAAGAGTAAATGCCATATTATTAAAATATGTACTTATAGAAATGTGGATTGTTTTTGTGATTGGTTCCTTAAAAAATGACTGTGCCATCTGGGCTAACAGTAATGAATGTACAAAAAATCCGACTTTCATGTGGGCAGAATGTAGTGAAGAATGCACTCGTATTGGCGCAACACGGAAATCATATAATCATAGGTGTCCACGAACAAAAAACGAAGGTATATTAAAACCATTTGAATTAAACACGAGATTTGAAAATATACTTGAAGAATTTTCAGAGCTTCAACCTGAAATGGTATCAAAAGAGCCTCCAATTATAGTATTCGACTCTTTCACAAGTCATCAAGAAGCAGATGCCTTTATTGGTTATGGTCAGGGAAAATATAAACGATCCACTGGATTAGAAATGAAAAGTGATGGTTCGTACAGCTCGGTAGAAACTACGATTCGAACTTCGTCGAATACTTGGTGTCAAGATCAAGCTTGTTTAGGAAATAAATATGTTAAAAATGTAACCAACCGCGTTTCACTTGTTACCAAGGTTCCCGAGAATCACTTTGAGTATGCACAGCTTTTACACTATCATGCATGTGAACGAGAAAACTCAAAAAATTGCAGTTTTTATAAACGACATCACGATTTTATACCACAAGACACAAACAAAAATCAAGGAGTAAGAATTTACACATGCTTTATTTATTTAAATGATGTGGAAGAAGGCGGATTTACAGTGTTTGATTCTGGTATTTCAGTTCAGCCCAAAAAGGGAAGAGCGGTTTTATGGCCGAGTGTTTTAAACGAATTTCCACATAGGCAAGATAGCCGGACACATCATGAAGCAAAACCTGTCCTCAAAGGTGAAAAGTATGCTGCAAACTTTTGGGTTCATCAATATGATTTCAAAAATGCTCATTTAAGAGGTTGTACAATGTAATAATTTCTTGAAAAATATACAAATAACTTCATTGCTGGAAATTTGTGTTTTAGTTGCAGCTTTTTTCTCATCTCTCATTCTTTTAACCATTCTTTTTTGCTCGTTCTTATTAAAATCGGAATCATGCAGTTTCTTATGGTCTAATAACAGCCACGGATTGTGCATTATATATCTACCGTTTTTTTTTATAATCAACCGCAACTTAAAATATATCATCTTAATTATAAATGGATTGGCTGAGGTTGCATTTTTCTACAAAATTGTCAAATAAACCTCGATTTGAAAATCTACAAACAACAATGTATGCTAAAGTAGTATCTGTATACGATGGAGATACATTTACTGTTGCAATTGTTCACAACAGACAGATTGTTCGGAGAAGATGTAGATGCATAGGATATGATTCTCCTGAAATAAAAGGCGTCACAGACGAAGAACGAAAACACGCGCTAGCTGCAAAACACTTTCTTGACACATATTTACCAAAAAAGGTATTTATATTAGAAACTTACGGGTCCGATAAATATGGTCGACTACTCGTAAATTACAATAAAAGAGGGAAATCACTCAAGGATGTCATGATTGAAAATGGACATGGATACGAATATCATGGCGGAAAGAAGAAAGTTCAAGTCATTCTTGAATAAAGGCATTCAATTATTTGTTTACATCCGAAAATATTGTATGTAGTTTTTCGGACCTTTTTACGAGGAACGGAAGCCAATAGACGAGTGCGTCGAACGCATAGAACGCGACACGTCCCATCTTCTGCTTTTCCAACAGTTGCTTGTGCGATGTCGAGTCGAAGAGCACGCGATTCGAATGCGACCATGGTCCACATCGACGCATAGGCGCCACGACGAATCATGTGAGTGTGCGCGATGGCGACAAATTTTTTCTGAAAATCTGAAAAGAGTTTTTTCGGACCTTTTTTTCACCTAGTTCTAAAATATGAAAAAACAAATTAAAAAAAGATATGAACAAATTTGGGAGAAAATTATGAAAAAAAATAAAAACAGTACATTCATAGGGAGTTCGTGTCAATACTACAAGTCTTTATCACTTCCATCTCAATCGTCAAATTCTTCTTCGTCGTCGTCAATGAACAATCGGTCATAATCAACCTTTTCAAAAGATTTATTCTGTTTTAATTTTTTCAGAAAATTCGACCATCTCATATTGTAAATGGTAGGTTCAATTACTACAATACTTTCTTCCGTATCGTATAAAACTGTTGTTATGATCATTTCTGCGGGTGTTAATGTAAGACCCGGCTCATTTTTTGCAGGAATATATCGCATGTCATGCATAAATGCGCTATAAAAAGGACATGTCAAAAACCCATCCAATTTGCAATATGCATCACTTTGATACGACGCCAAATAAGACGCTTGTGCAATCGGATTGTCATCTATGACTTGATAATATAACAAATCATATTTAGTAGAGTCACCCTGTACCACCCAATCAAAAATATGAAACCAACTGTAATTAAATTTCATAGGACTTTCACTTATAAATATGTCACGAGCTTCCAAATAAGATTCATAATTGACTTCATCTACAATGTACTCAGAATAATGTGCAAGTTGTTTGGAAAGTATATCAGTGTCAATTTTTTGTTCACCGTCATAATATTCGAAAGGTTTGCCTTTTTTCACGTAATCATTTATACAATTCAAAACAAGTACAGGCCATTGTTTTACCATAGACCTAGACCATGTCTTTGTTTTTGTTATTCCACCTTGCAATAGTGTTAGCGATAAATCATTTACATGTTGAAGTTGGATTGCACGATACTCAGATCGCCACATTTCCATATTTAAGAATGTTTTTTTTTTCGGACAGAGTAATTCGTCGATTTGTTCGAAGTTTGGTAGATTGGTTTTAAAATAAAACAATTTACACCAAAACGAAAAACAAAAATCTGGTGCTTTAGCAAATACAATTTTCATTTTGCGAACATGTATACAATTTACAAACTGTGATGTATATATTTTACAAGTTTTTGCACTTCTTGCACCATCTATAATACTTCGAAACTTCAAGAGCTTCCATTCCCTTTCTTGCATATTATGATAGGCACTGTAGCACGCGTATTCAAATCGGCAGAAGATTTTCAAAAAAAAAAGATATTCATCTACAAATGTGCAGTTGTACAGCCCCAGCAGATTTTCTGAAATATTTACCTGACTTTCGTTTACCATATTTACCTGCAGAAATACAGAACATGATTTTATATCATACAAAATCTTTTTCCACGTGTCCTGAATGTATGAGAATAGTTGCACGGAGTATAAATTCCAAATGTAACATACATTGCGTACCTTTTATTATATGCATTGATTGCTCAAGATAACGATAATAGAAAATTCTTATGTTTTTCTTGAATCTTATTTATTATGGATTGTGATGTGTAAGTATTCTGATCCCCAATCACATACGATGCTAGAGCGATTGATATTTCTGCATTTTTCAAAATACTTGCATCAAAATCTTTCAATTTGTGTGTCCATTGACCTAATGTCTTTAATATTTGTTGTGAGTGTGGAAGTTCAACATATTTCAAGTCGGAACTAATATCATCCATATGGAAAGAAAATTCTTTGGGTACTTTTTCTAATGTAGATAAAAATTCAGTTAATGCACTTTTGACCTTTCCTTCATGTTTATTTAAGCACCTTTCCCACAATAATACTACAGGTGAAATGTGTTTACTTGATATATTTATCCGTTCATGTAATTCTTTGGAAGATATATTGACAAAACCATTTGGAATTTCCAAAAGTTTACTTTCAGATCTGCTTTGATCAATTTCACTGTTTAATTTTGAAAGAATATCGTTTAAGAAAATCTCATTCGGATATTTTTCTTTCATATTTTCAAGTGAATCTCGTACATTTCTTAACTTGTCTTGTAAACGCTCGTTGTAATTTTTGAGTTCTATACCAAAATGCCGAATCAATAAGTCGTCTGAATCCAAACTCATAAATGTATTGGCTACATTATTTAAAATACTAATATCATGATGAATGCTTGTGCTGGTATCCTGAGTAGTTAAAGATACAACAAGAGAGTCCATTTTTTAAAACCAATTTTTTTTTTTCAGTAATATCAATTTGTTTAAAAAAAAACTAAAAAATGCGACATGAGTCTATTGGCAAGTAATGGTCTGCGAGATAAATTATTCAAAGACAAAAGACATGTTTCCGAGCCCACGATAGAATTTTTACCTTATTACAGTATAAGACATATTATTGAGAGTCATCCTTTACCCGAACTTATGAAAGTATCCAAAAAAGAAGTACATAAATGCTTGACATATATGTTTAGTAAATATACAAAAGAACAAACAAAAGAACAAACAAAAGAACAAACAAAAGAACAAACAAAAGAACAAACAAACAAGTATGAACACCTTAAAAATGAATGCATAAATAAAACATGTAAGAATACATCAAAAACGATATGTGCTCATAGGGACGGTTTTTACATTTGTACATATTGTGGATGCGTTCAATCACAAGTCTATGCCGAAGGATTACATCTTCCTATTTCTGAAGAGGAACTAAAAATTTTAGAAAACGGTGGTGATAACGATATTGCACAATGGGCACTTGCAGAAAACGAATATGGAGACATATGGAATAAGATTGTACTTAATCAACATGTTGAGCATTGGAATATCTATGCACATTTAAGTAAAGATGAACTGGAAGAAGTCAAGGAAATATCAACATGGATGGAAAAGCGGGCATCGAATGAATGTAGAGTAGCATCTGCATTCATTTTTAAATTCATAAAAGATCATACGCAAAAAATAAATACAGAAAACTTATTACAACTGAAATATGAACTACCTGAAGTAAAAAAAATATGTGCACATTGTGATGAAAAAATGTACTCCATATTTGACATAAAACGACATGCCTGCAAAAAAAATATTCAGCGTAAACAGTGGTCTTATGTTAAAAACAAAAAAACAAGAATCAAAATTGTTTAATATATGTTTCTCATGTTCATCCACGAGATTATGATTTAAAGTGCTTACATTTTTAAAATGAAAATAATCCGTAATTAAATCACTTCTATTTCGCCACTAAAGAAATGTTCAAACACTCTGATTCCGGTGCACATTTTCTTAAATCTATATGTAAGTTGATCACATCTTATGCAACACAAATTTGCGTCCATACTTTTAGCTTATAGTTGTATATGAACAACTTCTAACTTTGAAAACCTTGACAAAAAACGCTTCAGTAAAGTTCCTATTACTACAAAAATAAAAATATGTATTTCCTAACTATCTTAGCTTGTTGTAGTATCAAATCTCATCACCATCTTATGACCAGATCCTGCATAAGAATCCATAGAACCAATAGAATACTTGATGGTGTAGACACCGTTATCAAAATCACAATTTGGCAAACTTGAGCAATTGTTGATGTCAGTATTAGATGTATTACTCACATAAATTCTTCCGTTAGCAATAGCACTCCCACCATGATCTCCATTTTGACAAAGAGTTTGACACATTTGTTCACACGGAATGCAATCTTCGCCATTGCAAACTTGAGTTCTGTCACTACAAAATGTACTGCAACCCGCAGTACATTCGTCTGTACTTTCTAATGTAACAAAATGATCTATGAAATCACAATAATGACCTCCTTCTGTGAAATTTCGATCCGGAAATACCTTCCTACATGAAGCAACATCAGCTTCCATATCTATACCTATTACACCAAATGATTGATTTAAAGTAGTTGGTATTGATTGGTTAGGCGGTTCCCATAATGTACCCGCTGAACTAAATATCTGAGACACAAATATATCTTTACCTAGAATCAGGGGCTCCAACTCAGAAGGTGTTTCAATATACGATCCTGTCTGGGGTGTTGACATTTTTTTTAATACAAACAAAAAAAATGTCGGTCACAATGCAACCTTTCACAGCGGAGACTCTTGCAGATACAACATCCAACGCGGTCACAATGCAACCTTTCACAGCGGAGACTCTTGCAGATACAACGGTCACAACGCAACCTTTCACAGAGGAGACTCTTGCAGATACAACATCCAGTGCTTACCATTGCGATTTGTTCTTTGTCAAAACAAGAGCAAGTGAACGAGAAAAGGATTCATATTGCAAGGGTAATCAATCAGAACTATTATACTCGAATTGTGGAATTATTCCGCACTCCTTTAATTTCCTACCTTTTCCAATTACAAGTACTAAATATGAATGCGATCAAAATTAAATATGTTCAAAGCTTTCATTCTTTTATAAATTAATTCTGTAAAAAGTAGTAAGATCAAAAAAAATTAATCGCATGAAATCATTCTTTCTTTTTTAATATATGCGTTGAATATAGTACGACTTTCATCCATAACCGTTTGTACAGAAGAATACATGACAGTGTCTTCAATTACATCAATATGAGTCAATAACATTTTCCTGCAACAAATTCTAGCCAAACCTAACTCATCCAGAACATTTTTGTACAACTGTCTACCATCTTTTTTCTGTATGAAGGTTGTATACTTGTCTGCAATAAAGTTATTGCATGTAAAACACCGCGGGGGAATCATGTTTTGATTTTTTTTTGAAATAACTATTTCAATCTGATTATAATTCTTCCTTATTTGAATTTGCTAACAGCTTAGTTATCGCAAAAATATTGTCTTTTATCTCATCCTCTTCTACCTTTGTAGTATTCATTGCAGATTCATATGTAGATTGAAGATTGTGAAGCACAAATTCTAATTTTTCTTGATTAACCACTATTTTTTCTTGTAACTTTTTTTGCTTAGAAATTAGTTCGTCTTTTGAAAATGTTTTGTAGGTTTTGATTGCCTTTTTGATAGAATTGGAACAATTTGTCTGATCATCAACAGTACATGAGTTAAGTAATCTTTTTTCTTCAATGAATGCTTTTAAATCATTCAATTCCCTGCCGTTATCGTAATCTTCTGCTTGCTCGGAATTAGGATAAAACAATTTTAAGGATGGGAAACCTTTTACATTCATCTTTTCGCACAGAGTCTTTGAAGAAGCCACGGTACAATCTACGTCTCCTACTATAATATCATTTGAATCGTCATATAAGTCACTCAGTTGATCCCACACCGGCTTCAGTTTTTTACAATGTCCACACCAAGGAGCATAAAATTTTACAAAGGACATTTTTCCACTTTGCACGACAGTCTTTTGAAAAGTATCCTCCGTAATTTCTACGGGAGATGATAAAATCAGCATTATCGTTTGAAGCATTTTATTTTCTACGCAAAACTTTTTTTTTTCAAAAATCCGCACAGAAATAATTATGAAGGAGTTGTATTTAAAACCTATGTGGTGGTATGACAACTGATCTAAATTATACAATTTATTTTTTAGTGTTTTCTTTGCTTTTTATGTCGTTCTTCTACTTTTTCAAACGGTTGGTTTTTGGAGTTTACAAAAAACGGAAAGTCAGCCAATCGATTTTTCCATCTAGCATTTTGAGAAATGGGGTCAACCTCAATGTTCCTACCTCTTCTGTATCTACCAAGGTACAAAATCAAACTGTTTGCTGCACCCAGCTTTCCGTTTTCATTTGATTGACAGCTTCTATAAAATGGACAGGATACAATACCTTGCATTGATAAATTTCTATCTGATTTTAGGAATTCTTGTAGGCAAACAAAACCAACACAACTGTTAGTCTCATTTTTCACATGAGCGGTGACAAATGAATGTTTTGTATATTCATTGGGTCCGTATCCTCCAAAGCTATTGACTAATCCCGTATGTCTTCCCTCAAAATACTCGTCAAAAAGTTGTGAATAGTGTGCGGTGTGCATCTGGGTATATGTTTCTAAATGGATATCTAAATTGCGCGCAGATAGGTAATTTTCTAAATATTTGATGTACAAGTCTTTTTCTTGATCTATACTACTACATTTGAAGCTAGCTGTTTCAATGATTTTTGTCAAGTAATGTGATAATGATGTCTTATCGCTTATGAGTGAATACCAATTTCTTTTGATAAACTCGATATGTCTCGTGTAGTGCGAGAGTATTCCAAATTCAATCTCATCGTCGCTGTCAACATCCGCTTCCATTGGTTTATATTCATGTAAAATAAAGTAGCATAAAATGGCATAAAATATTTCTATCAAATGCTGAAGTCCAATATTTCCATTTACTTTTCTTTCCGTCCATCTATATAATTCATACATTTTGACGTGAAGGGAACATACACAGCAATCTTTGCCTGCGTCTGTCACTTTGATGGTGCAGTGCATGTTTTGCATATTATTCAGTTTCTCAAGCTTTTCACATGCTGTCCATTTTCCACTTGGTAACAGTTTGTCACATTCCATTATTGATAGACTTTTAATTTTTTACAAGTATTACGATACATCACACAAACAGTTTAATATTATATCAATGCCTGTTCAAATCCAACATTTTTGTTTAGTGTAGTCGACATTTTTTTTTGTAAAATATAATGAATGGACCTCGCTTTGACCTTAGTTGGTATTCATACTCCAGCCGTAAAGCTGAAATTGAAAATTCGTAAAACATGCAAATTTTGTGATTCTGAGTTTCAGCAGAATATAGCTTGTTTGCCGCACAATTACTATTTAATCAGAAACGCATTTAGTGGTTTACAAAAGAATAAAGTAAATAAAATGAATAAAAAGTACAATAGTTGGATACGAAGAAAGATTCATACAGATGATGAACCCATTTTAATCTTCTAATTCAAGTTCGCGAACTTGTAGGACGCATATCTGTCTTCTTTTTTTCTGGAATTGCAACATCTCCAAAAAATTCTGCAAGATTGAAATTGGGATTAAACCATGGATCCTTTAGTTGCTGGCCTAATATACGAATAGTATTCAAATCTTCTTGAGTAATATTTTGAGCAGCTTCTGTGTTTTTTTCCTCCTTCGATTCAACCTTTATATCCAATGATTTCTGTTGTACTTTAGTATCTTTTTCAGGAACTTTAGGTAAATATAGTTTACTTCTTATTTTTTTAATACTTTCGTACGAATTCTTTACCATTTGAAAAAGTGCTTGTGCGCTTTTGTCATTATTATGTTTATCCGGATGAACCATTTTACTGACAAATTTGTACCTTTTCTTCAGTTCGCTATCATCAACATCCTCATCCACACCTAAAATATCGTGAGGATTGAACATTTCTTTTAGGATATAAAAAAAATATTTTCAGAAAGAACATAAATTGCGCCGTGACATCCGTGACCTTTAGCAAACATGAATTCCACACGGATAAAAAATATTCGCGAATATCAAATGATAAATAGTGCTCTATTCTTTTTCACTTTAGGACAATTTAGATTATTAATCAGAGATACGGATACAGGCAAAATTTCTTTTACGAACAATACAGAATATTTGTCTACTTATAATCGAAGTACAATTTTAATTGACAAAGGTAATCATACTTATGTATCAAACAAGCTGGCAATTCGTGTGCATGAAATTTTTAACATAAACGCAATAGCACAATATTACAAATTGAATGTATCTTTGCAAATCGGAAATCAATTTTTGCTTAAATCAAACTCTGCACTTGATGTGCTAACAATACAACAAAGAATGCTTGCAGATGAACGCATCAAGAGTGTTGAAATTTTAGACGCATTTGAGATGAAACAGAAATCGTGTGATTGTTCATCATATCAAACAGGATGTACAAGTAACGGGGAAGATGTCAGCTTAAGATGTGGGTGCTATGATCATATACCAAACTATCATTCCTTTGATTACTCTCCTTTTTGTTATGTACATAACTCTACAAACTGTAATTCCAATGATAATATTATATCATCAAGCTGGAGGTCGGGATCGTATTTTAAAGATTGTAATGACAACTATCCGAATGAACCGTTTATTCGTTATCAATGGTACCTCAATTTAATTCACTGGCCAGTGCCGAGCACATCATATGATGGCACCGGTATAGTCGTCGCTATAATTGACGATAGCTTTGATTTGAGACACAACGAATTCAATATATATTCGCCAAATTCTGTAAACTATAATATGGACTATGTCGATGACGATGGTGACCCGACAACAGATTACAGTCATCATGGAACAGCATGTGCAGGAATCGCAATCGCTCGACAAAATAATGTTGGAATCTTAGGTGTAGCATCAGGTGCACAGTCTGTTGGATTCAGACTTTTGAATTACTTTACATCTCTTGAAGAAAAAGATGCATACACAAAATACAGTGATCGCATACACATTAAAAGTTGTAGTTGGGGTCCTTTTGATGATCCTCATTTACTTTATCCTATGTCATCTCTTGGGAAGCTTGGCATGGTGCAGGCAGTCACTACAGGACGAAACGGTAAAGGGACTATATTCGTGTTTGCTGCTGGAAACGGTGGAACGAATAAGAATAATTGTAATAGCGATGGTTATGCGAATTCTATTTATACAATTGCAGTAACTGCTGTTAGCCATACACTACAACGAGTCAGCTATGGTGAAGAATGTGCATGCATAATTGTATCTGCACCATCTGGTAATGGATATGGTATGTTCACTACAGACACAGTTGGTAATACAGGATATACGCCAGGTGATTACACAGAGTCGTTTGGAGGAACTTCAGCAGCAGCTCCAGTTGTTTCTGGAGTTGTGGCTCTTATGCTTCAAGCTAACAATAATTTGAACTGGAGAGATACACAAGAAATTCTGTTGTTTACAGCTCGAAAAAATGATATTGAAGATATCAATTGGATACAAAACAATGCAGGAATGAATTATAACCCTCGATACGGTGCAGGTGTTGTTGACGCGATTGCTGCTATAGAAACATCAAAAAATTGGAATTCTTTGCAAACTCAAGTACATGAAGAAATAAACGCATACTTTTCATCGACAATAAGTGACATGTCAAGCAATAGATTCACCATACAAATGACGCGAAATATTAGATTAGAACATGTAGAATTTACAGTAAATATTTTTCACAAGTATAGACTTGATTTAGAAATTATTCTTGAATCTCCCTCTGGTACAAGATCTCCTATGACGACTCCTATAAGAAGCAACGACCAGATTATTTCTAACAGTATTGCAAATAGATATACACCTAGTATGGATTCGTTCCAGGATTATAATTTTTGGACATTTACAACTGTCATGAATTGGGGAGAATCTTCACAAGGAACATGGACCATTTATATTAATGATATTTACGAAGGGAACAACGAAGGGGCTGAATTCAGTTCTGCAACTTTGAAAATTTATGGAACAGAAATTGCTCCTCCTCCACCATCACCATCCAGTCAACCATCTCCTCGTCCTCCTCCGCCAACCCCTTATCCAAGTAGTCCTCCTCTGTATTCGCCGCCTGCATCGTCATATCAATCACCCTCGCTACCTCCGCCACCTCCACCACCTTTGCCATATACTCCGCCCTTGTCTCCGCCACCATCGCCTCTGCCACCTCCACCATCTCCTCCGCCACCTCCACCATTTCCTCCGCCACCATCG
>MDSX01006726.1_pt1 | contig 31701 bp, 22 predicted proteins | sample 811141 | NCBI WGS metagenome assembly MDSX01 (sample SAMN05326642, study PRJNA326480) | marine metagenome | isolation source: seawater | place: Atlantic Ocean: South East | collected 2010
GGGTCCACTAAACGAACTTACTGATAAAGTCCTTAGAGCTAAGTCTAAATCGCTTATCATGAAGATTAATAAAGGTACAGCAGAAAGACCACCCATGCCTGAGCCTGGGCCAACTACCAATGAAATACAAAACAATAAAAATCAAGCTGATGCTAACACTGAGACAGAAGAAGAGCTATTTGCTAGACTAGTTGAAAGCGGCATAAATGACAATATGGATGAGATTAACAGTCTTGATAACAAGATTCTAAGAGGAAAAATAAAAGCAGCAATAGTAAAAGCAAAGCGAACAACATAGTTAGTATTACAGTATTTTATATTTTAAATCTAATTATACATAATACTCAAAATTTCTACAATTCAATGTCCTAATTTCTACTATTATTTGTAATGATATAAAAAATACATAAAGTATAAAATTATAATTGCTTTATGAAGCCAATGATCTGTGAAAAAGTATAGAAAGCTCAAAATGTAGCCATAAAAGTGTTCTTAGCGATATCATTCGCTCAATATTAGTAAATCACAATAAACTTCAAATCCAACATTGTTTAAGATATTACTAAGAAATAATCTAATACTGAATTTTATAGATTTAATATTATAAATTTATGTATAACTAAATTTTAATATAAAAATTTAATCGTAACTGATTCTAAATATTAAACCTTACGTGTAAAAGCTTAATTTTTAAATTTTAATAAGTAGGTTTAAATTGTTAAAAAATTGTTAAAAAAATAATTTTAACTAGATAATTTTGATAGATAATTAAATAGTTATGCACATATGAATTTTAGATTTATACTACTGAGATTTATAAAATATTCTTTTGACCTATTTAATTTAACAACTGTTTTGAATTGCTATTTTTTTTATTTTTACTAAAAAAACGTTGATTGTATTTATAAATAATATTTAATAAAAAACTAATATTAACCAATTAATCGGAAAATATTTATGTGTTTATATATATTCCGAAATATTTTAGAGAATAATAATTAAAATTTCCGATTTCCATTTATTTAACTATTTTATATTGATACTGAAATATATCATCTGTTCCTGAAACTTTTATTCTATTCTTTAATACTGTTTTTGATTTGAGTGTATCCCTCTCAAACAATTTTATTCCACTACCCAACAAAATAGGATGTGGCGTTATATATAAATCAGTTATATATTTTATAAATCGAGAGTTTGTTATACCGCCTCCAGCTATAAAACATTCATTTTCTGTTTTTGCTAATTTTCTTATTATTTTTTCTGGTGAATCTACCCTTGAAGTAACAATAAGATTTCTTCCTTTAAGTGGTTTTTCTAATGTTTTGTATGTGTTAGATCCCATAATTACATATTTGTTCATTGTCTGCTTTTTAAACAATGGTAGATCTTTAGTCCATTTAATTTTTTCTATTGATTGTGTGGCTATGTATCCATCGAGTGATGTTGCGCAAATAAGTTTTACTCTCAAGTAATACTTCCAGATATTGAAGTTGTGAACTTACCTGGATCTATATACTTATTAATTACCTCGTTGACTTTGTTTTTATCTAGTTCGTTTATTAGTTTTGTATAGTTATCAAGGTATGTAATCTCGCGACCCTTTTCGGAGTTTGTAAGTATTTTATCTATTATCCCACCTGTAGTATCTAGAGAAACCTTAAAAAGTCCATTTATAGTCGTTTTTTTTGCGTCCAGCTCCTCTTTGCTTACTCCATTGTCATGCCATTTCTTAATTTGCTTTAAAGTTGATGCAATACCTTTGTCTACAAGATCTGGTGCAAACGTTCCCCATGTATGCCAATGACCATTTATACCGTAAGAACACCCGGCTAATGTAGAACCAATACCATAGGTTAATCCTTGTTCGTCTCTCACAGTTTGCATGAGGCGTGCAGAAAAATTACCTCCCAATATATAAATACCCATCATCAAACTTAAGTAGTCCTTACTGCTCTCTGACAGCTCAACCGTTTGGCCCATGAAAATATCTGCGCTAGTCTTGTCGTTGATATTTTTATTTAAGCTGGATTGCATTCTTTCGATTGAGGGCACGCTTTGCTCAAGCTGCTTAACTGTTTGCTCTCTCCATCCATCAAAATACGTTTTTATAAGACCGCTAAATAGATCGTTTGAAATATCTCCTGCGGCTGCTATTTTAAGTGAACCGAGACCAAAGATTTTTTCGTGGAAAGAAATTAAATCATCGGTCTTTATCACATTAATGTTTTTAATGGCTTGATCAATTGTATTTCTATAATTGTAATGTCCTTCTGGATAAATCTCGCGTATAAAATTAATTAAAGCCTGCTTTTTGGTATCATCCTTTGATATTTCAAGGTTTGCAATTATTCTTTTTTTCAAAATATCTAATTCATTCTCTGGAAATACAGCTTCTCTTAATTGTTCAGCAATAAGCTGAACAACTGTATCAAGATTAGACTTCAGACAATGCGCAGTAAAATTTATATGTCGATTTGACGAAACAAAACTTATCTCAGCGCCGATAGATTCTAACTGATTATTTATTTCATGTTTAGATTTGTTACGAGTCCCCTTGTCAAGCATTGAAGAGGTAAGAGAAGAAATTTTATTATTATTAGAAAATAACGTCCCACCCAACATACTACCTGAAATAGTTATAACATCTTTAACTTGTGTTGGTATTACAAAGGTAGATAGGCCTTGAACAGGCTCATCTGTAATTACTGAGTCTTTAAATTTCATTTTTCTTTATTTTTAGGAACAAACCAACCGGTGGTGCTTTGATCTTCAATTAAGTATTTATTAGCAACGCGCTTAATATCGGTAGGAGTAACAAGCTTAATCTTATCCAAAAAAGTTGTATAGAATTCCCAGTCCCCGATAGCAATAGCTTCATTTAGTGCGCTTGCAACAGCATAAGAACCATCTCTACTAAAAGCAACGGTTGCGCGTATCTGAGCTACTGCGCGCATAATCTCACTTTCATCAACACCTTCATTTGCAACTTTACTATACTCATTTAGAATAATTTCTTCAACTTTTTGATTATCTGTTTCTGGAGTTAGAAATGCATACGTAATAAAAAGCCCATTATCCTTGAAAGGAAAATCATACATAAATAGTGATGTACCTAACCCCTCATCCACAATTTTTTGATAAAGTCGACTTGATTTTCCATCACATAAAATTTTTCCAAGGACTTGAAGTGCATAAGTATCATTGTCTAGTCCTGGTGGAGACTTGTGTGCTACAGCTGTTATCCCAGATTGGCCCGATCGCTTAACTACAACTCTTCTTGGTCCTTGTTGTTCTGGTTCTTCAGTATAGACTTTGGGTATATCGTGACTACTCTTTTCGTGCTCGCCAAAGTATTTTGCAATTAATGATAATGTAGTCTCTTTTTCAAAATCTCCTATTATAGTTACTGTGGCATTATTTGGCCAGTAGTAGAGGTCATAAAACTCTTTTAATCTTTCCGTGCTAACGTTTTCTATATCAGATCTCCAGCCAATAGTGGAATGATGGTAGGGGTGTGCCTGATATGCTGTGGCCCAAACATTTTTATCAAGAACATCAAATGGACTATTTTCTCCTCTTTCGTATTCATTCCGTACCACGGTCATCTCAGGCTGTCTATCCTCATCGCGTAAAAATGAAAATCGCATTCTATCGGCTTCTATAGAAATAGCCTTCTCGATATGTTCACTGGGTACAACTTCAAAATAATTAGTTCTATCATTCCAGGTCGTGGCATTTATTTGGGCACCGATACTTTGCAGCTCATCCCATATAGCTGTACCTTTTTCTTTATTAAAATTACGAGAACCTTTGAACATAAGATGTTCAAGTAGATGGGTAGATCCTGTATATCCAATAGCTTCGTTTCGTGATCCTACATGGTAAGTTACCATAAAGGTTGCCACAGGAGTTGAAATATCTTGAAGCATAAGGACCCTAAGATCATTTGACTTAAGACGATACTCATCTATACCGCCTGAAGATTTAATATGCTCGTACTTATTGCTCAATTTTATTTCTTAGGTATATATAAATCGGTTATTGTTCCATCAAAAACTTCTGCAGCCAGAGCAAAGGTTTCACCAAGCGTTGGATGAGGGTGAACTGTAAGAGATATATCCTCTACATCTGAACCCATCTCAATAGCGAGCATACCTTCAGATATAATATCTCCAGCAGAAGGTCCCACAATTCCAACACCTAAAACCGTTTTAGATTCTTCATCGAATAAGATTTTAGTTTTTCCTTGATTTGCTCCCATGGCTATTGCACGACCACTTGCTGCCCAAGGAAATTCAGATTTTGAATATGGTATGTTTTCTTCCTTTGCTTGAACTTCAGTTAAACCGCACCATGCTACCTCGGGATCTGTATAGACAACACTAGGTATTGCTTTTGGGTCAAAAATTGCAGGTTTGCCACAAGCTACCTCTGCTGCAACTTTTCCTTGGTGGGTTGCTTTATGAGCCAACATTGGGTTGTCAGAAACATCTCCAATAGCAAATATCGTCGCAACACTTGTTCGCTGATATTCATCTACTCTAATAAAACCTTGTTCGTTTATATCGACACTGGTTGCTTCAAGATTTAAGTGTTTAGAGTTTGGAGTTCTGCCAATGGCTATAAGTATTTTTTCGTAATCAAATATATCGCTTTTTGTACCACTGTCTATCTTAACGCTTAGCGATCCATTTTTCTTTTCTTTAATTTCTACAACTTTTGAGCCGAGCATCATTGATTTAAATTGTTTTTTTAGTTTACGCTCTAACGGCTTCACAATATCCTGATCAGCGCCTGGTATTATATTTGGAAGAAACTCTACTAAAGAAACATCAGATCCTAAAGTAGCATACACTTGTCCTAGCTCTACACCTATCACGCCACCTCCAACTATTAATAAACTTTTAGGAATATTTTCTAAATCAAGGGCGGTTTTTGAGGTTAAAATATTTTTATTATTTTTGGGAGCCCCTGGTAACATAGCTGATGAAGACCCTACAGCAACTATACACTGATCAAAAGTTATCAGTTGATTGGACGCAGAAGATTTTATCTGCACCGATGAGTCTGATTCAAAACATACGGCTCCTTTTATAAATTCAACTTTTCTTGCCTTTGCCATAGAGGCTATACCATTATTCAGCTGTGAAACGATCTTATCTTTATGACTTCTAATGGCATCAATATCAATTTCTGGTTTAGCGTATGTCACACCCATTTTTGACAGTGAATTAGCTTCATCCATGACTTTAGTTATGTGCAAAAGTGCTTTTGAAGGAATACACCCTCTGTTCAAACAAACTCCGCCCATCTTTTCATCTTTATCTACAAGTATAACTTTTTTACCTAAATCAGCGGCTCTAAATGCAGCGGCGTAACCACCAGGGCCAGCTCCAATAACTAATAACTCAGTATGTTTGTTTTTACTCATTTGGTTTCTCTAAAAATGATAGGGTTTTAATAGTGGATCCAAAACTTCCAGTGAACTTCGCAGCGGCAGCACCGTCTATAATACGGTGATCGTAAGATAAAGAAAAGGGCATTGTGTACTGCACTAAAGAGGTTTGCTTGTCGTGGTTGTATATTTTTTCCCACTTACTCCTGGATATTCCAAGTATAGCAACTTCGGGTGGATTGATTATAGGAGTAAAGTATGTTCCCCCAATCCCTCCCAAGCTCGATATAGTAAAGGTTCCGCCTGTCATATCAGACGGTTTAAGTTTTTTTGATCTTGCTTTTTTACTGAGATCAACTAACTCAAATGAAAGATCTTCGATACTTTTTTTATCAACGTTGTGTATAACTGGAACAACAAGGCCCGATGGAGTATCAACCGCAATTCCAATATTATAATATTTTTTTATGATTAGTGTTTCTACTAAGTGATTTAAAGAACTATTGAAGTCTGGCATTTCTTGTAACACCTTAACAACTGCCTTCATTAAGAAAGGTAAAAAAGTGATTTTGGTTTTGGTTTTACCTAAATCGCTATTCATCTTTTTTCGCGTTTGATCAAGCATGGTCATATCTGTTTCATCGAATTGAGTAACATGAGGTATGCTTTGCCATGCTTGTTGTAGTCTTTGACCTGTTATTTTCTTTATTTTGCTTAACTTGACTTCTTCTATTGTTCCCCACTTAGTAAAATCTACATCTTTGTTTATAGAAACTGCGGTTCCTGATTGAATCGCAATTTGAGTTTTAATGTAATTATTCAGGTCAGTTTTTGTTATTCTTCCTTTATCACCGGTACCAGCTATATGAGAAAGATTTATTTCTAATTCTCGTGCTAATCTTCGTACTCCAGGTGAAGCAAATGACTTGTTATTTGAAGTTGATTCTGATAGGGTGCGGGGGGTAGAAGTTGGTGCTGGTTTAATTTTTTCTTCTACAGATTTTTCAGAACTATCTTTTAGAGTTTCGGTTTCCTCTTTAGGAATTCTCTTGGAGCCGAGAACGCTTTCTATTTTAACCAAAAGTTGACCGATATGAACTTCGTCACCCGCTGTGATAAGTATCTCTTTTATCTCTCCATCAAAATCTGATGGAATTTCCATAGATGCTTTATCAGACTCTAAAACAACAATCGTATCGCCTTCTTTAACCGTGTCTCCAATTGAGACGGGGATTTCACTAACTTCAGCTCCATCAATCCCCTCTCCTAGGTCGGGTAAAATAATATCTTTTAATTCTTTTGACATTTAAACGCTCAAGGGATTAGGCTTGTTTATATCGATATCGTACTTCTTAATAACTTTATTAAGAATGGTTTCGTCTAATTTATTATTGTTAACCAATGCGCGTACTGCAAACAAAATAATATAATATCTGTCAACTTCAAAGAAATGGCGCAAATTTTCTCTTGTATCACTCCGTCCAAAACCATCCGTTCCAAGAGCATAATATTCACCGGGAACATAGGGGCCTATTTGCTCTGTGACTAACTTGACATAATCTGAAACCGCAACGGTTGGAATTTTGTCAGTGGTTATACAGGTTTCTAAATATGATTTCTTTTGATCCTTCTTTGTATGCATCATATTCCAGCGTTTGATATTCTCTGCGTCTTTTCTTAATTCACTAAAACTGGTAACATTCCATACTTCGGCATCAATTTTCCAATCAACCTTCAACATGTCAGATGCTACTAAAACCTCTTTCAAAAGGGGGCCGCTGCCGAACAAACGTATGGCTGGTTTTTCATGCTTCTTTATTTTGTAGATCCCTTTGATTATACCATCAGATACATCTTCTGGAATTGCTGGATGTACATAATTTTCATTTTCTAAGGTTAAATAGTATACCACATCTTTATCATCCTCACACATTTCTTTTAAACCTTTGTGTATGATTGTTGCAAGTTCATAGCCGTAAGCAACATCGTAAGCCTTAATGTTTGGGGTCGCTGCTGCCGCGAGATGACTGTGCCCATCTTGATGCTGCAAACCCTCACCATTTAAAGTAGTACGACCGGCAGTTCCTCCTAAAAGAAAACCGCGAGACCTCATATCTCCAGATGCCCAAATGAGGTCCCATACTCTTTGAAAACCAAACATTGAGTAAAAAATATAGAATGGTATCATTTTGATTCCATGATTACTATAACTAGTTGCTGCTGCACAAAAGGATGACATTGCACCTGCTTCGTTAATTCCTTCTTCGAGTATTTGACCGTTTTTTGCTTCCTTATAGTATAGGAACTGGTCTGAATCAACAGGCTCATAAAGCTGGCCTTTATGAGCATAAATACCAAGTTGTCTAAAAAGTGGATCCATACCAAAAGTCCTAGCTTCGTCAGGTATAATAGGTACAATGTGCTTACCTATTGATTTGTCTTTTGATATGATTGTTAGAAGTCTAACATAAGCCATTGTTGTCGAAACTTCTCTTTCACCTGTACCATTTAACAGTTCATTAAATATTGTAATTTCAGGTATTTGCAGCTTTTCAGATCTATCGACCCTAGTTGGAACTGGGCCTCCCAAAGCTTTTCTTTGTTTTTTAATATATTTATATTCTTTAGAGTCTTTAGGAAACTCATAATATGAAGCTTTTATGGTATCTTTTTCATTCAGCGGTATATCAAACCTATCTCTAAAGTACAACAGCTGATCCTTGTTTAGTTTTTTTTGATTATGAGTAATATTTCTTCCCTCTCCCGCATCTCCTAAACCATAACCTTTAATTGTTCGTGCTAATATTGCGGTTGGTTTCCCTTTGCAGTTGATTGCTTCGTTATAAGCTGAATACATTTTTAATGGATCGTGCCCACCAGCTAACATACTCTCTAAATCATTATCGGAAAAGTCTTTCACCATATCGGCTAAATCAGGATCTTTTTCAAAAAACTCTCTTCTAAAATAAGCACCGCCTTCAACTGTATATTTTAATAAATCTCCATCTACTAGATCGTTTAGCCTTTTTACTAATTTTCCATTAACATCTTTTTGAAAAAGCGGATCCCACTCGGACCCCCATATTACTTTTATTACATTCCACCCAGCACCTCTAAATGCACCCTCTAGCTCTTGGATAACTTTAGAATTTCCACGAACCGGACCATCCAACCTTTGAAGGTTGCAGTTTACAACAAAAATTAGGTTATCAAGATTTTCTCTTGATGCGAGCGTAAGGGCTCCAAGCGATTCGGGCTCATCCATTTCTCCGTCACCCGTATAAACAAAAACCTTCCTGCCGGACTCTTCCATAAAACCTCTATCGATCATATATCTCATAAATCTAGCTTGATAAATCCCCATTATTGGACCCAAACCCATTGAAACTGTTGCAAATTGCCAAAAGTCGGGCATAAGGTATGGGTGGGGGTAGGATGATAAACCTCCGCCGTCTGATAGTTCTTGTCTAAAATTGTTTAATTTTTCTTGGGTTAATCTTCCCTCAAGAAAAGCCCTTGAATAAATACCGGGTGATGCGTGGCCCTGAAAAAAAATTAAGTCTTGTCCGCTTGGATGGTCAGCACCCTTGAAAAAATGATTAAAAGCAACTTCATACATTGTTGCCGCTGAAGCATATGTTGAAATATGACCACCTATTCCAGAAATCTTAGTGTTTGCTTTTGTTACCATTGCCATAGAGTTCCACCTCATTATAGAAGTTATGTGGCTCTCTATATCCAAATCTCCAGGATAATCAACTTGATCTGAAGGTAAAATGGTATTTACATAGGGCGTATTGGTATTAAAAGGTAGGCGAGAGCCTTTTGTTTCAGCATAAGATATAAGCGTTTGTAAAAGAAACTGGGTTCTTTCATAGCCATGTTCTTCTAGTGCGTCTTCAATAGACTCAATCCATTCTCTGGTTTCTTGTGGATCTGTATCTTTATACATTTTAGTTTGGTTGAGGTGTGTAAATTACGACTTTTATTATAAAAATATGATTAGCTTTAGTTCCCTGTTTATGCGGACTTTATTAACTAATTTATTGATTGTATAGCAATGTCGTTTTCTTTTAAAAATATTTTTGTTTTTCCACAAACGGGGGCAGAGGTTAATAAGACAACTGGCCTCTTTTCCTTTTTTCTAATAGCAACTACTTGATCAAATATACGCCTACCATCTTTCATTATAATTCTAGACTTACGATCAACAATAATGGCAATGTGTTTATTTTGAATTACGAGTTTAGTTCGCGAATCTAAACCAAATTGTCTTGGGTCAATAAAATCCATTTTTATTGGATAACACCGCAGCCGATTCGTGACCCTGCAGCCCCAGAAGGTTGTGAATTCATATCATCAACCCCGGAGTGTACGATGATTGATCTACCTATAATGTTAGTATTTCCTGGGCTTGAAATCGACCATCTTTTAAAGTGGTCTTTCATCACAAGCGAACCGTTTCCATTATTGTTTATATTAATATTTCCAATATCTCCACTATGAAAAGGTTTTACACCCCACTCCCCATGGCCCTCTTCTGTTGGATTCCAGTGTCCACCTGCGCTCGAACCATCTTTTGATACACAGTCTCCTAGTTCATGTATATGTATTGCAAGTTTTTCAGTATCAGCTCCTCTCAACTCAACAACGAGCTTGACGAAGCCGTTTTCCTCAACAAATGTCGCTACACCATTTATTGAACTTGAATCTATACCTTTAATATGAGCTATTGCTGAGATATTCTTTGTGCATGATGTGAACATAATTAGTGATGTAATAAATACTACAAGTTTCATTGTGTGTTACCTTAGGTTTTCTAATCTGTGTTTAGCGTCTTTTATTTCGAAGAGATCTGTATCTGCACTAGACCAATTTCTTAAAAAATCAGTATAGCTTTCTCGAGCGTTGGATATATCACCAAGACCTTCGTAAGCAACACCCTTTAGATAGTCTTTTTTTGGCCAACAATGATCAAAAATAATTCGTCCTGTTGATTCATTGTTTGTGGGTCTAAAACGAAAAGTTTCTTTTAGTGCGCTCTGATAATCGCCCATTTCAATAAATGATTTTGTTCTCCAAAAATAAATTACATCAGACAGTGTACGCCTTTGACCTTTCTTTCTTACATAAACTTTAGAATTATCTAAATCTTGAAAGCCCTTCAGGGCGATCTGAAATTTTTTCTCTTTAAAGTTTTTCAAATTAATTAGAAACTCTTTATGGTGTGTTCTGTTGGAGTAAGATATTTCTAAAATTTTTTCTAAAATCTTGTCAAAATCACTCATCATGTTCAGATGAAGAAGGGACCTACCAACTGCAAAATAATATTCTAATAGAACGCCTTCTCTGATATAAATTTTTTCTTGGTTTACAATAAACTTATAAGCTTCTTTGTGCTTACCGCTCATCATTAATCCAGAGTGTTTCAATGTTGAAATTTGAATAACGTTTGGATGTTGTGTTAATGCATCTTCGAGTAGTTCAAGCCCCTCTTTGACTCTTCCGCTCCTTAAAAGAATTTCAGATTTAAACCATTTGGCTGGAACAAGATCCGGGTCACGAACTAGGGCTTTATCATACCACGGGATTGCTTTATCGAAATCGCCATACTTATACAAATATACATCTCCTATTTCATCGTGGGCATGTGCGTGGCTTGGGTTTAACATAATAGCAGTATTAAAACTTTGAAACGCTAAATCATATTTCTCTGTTTGATTGTAAAAAAAACCTAAAGCAAAATGTGTTTCTGCTTGGTTGGGGCCGAGTAGTACTGATTTTTTAGAATACTCTTCTGCCTCTTTGAGGGCAATAGATGTAAAGTCATTTTCAATTACCTGACCTACAACTTGACTCATTCTAACCCTTGAAATTCCTGCATAAGGAAGTGCGTATTCAGGGTCTATTTGAATTGCTTTTTTGTAATTGTCGATTGCCTCATTTTGTTTAGCATACTCGTAAAAATAAGATAACCTCCTTCCTTTTATATAATAATTATATGCTTCAATTGATTCGGTTTGTGTTTTGGAGATCATTCTAGCTTCTTCATCTGAAAGCTCTATTCTAAGTGCGTTCGCGATAGCGTTTGCAACTTCGTCTTGAACTGAAAATATATCTTCAATGTCTCTATCATATTTTTCTGCCCATAAATGCTGGTCGTTCGAAGCGTTTATAAGCTGACCTGTTATCCTAACCCTGTTTCCAGACAATCTAATACTGCCCTCTAAAATATTGGCTACACCCAACTCCTTACCAATTTCTTTAATTGTTTTCTGAGTACCTTTATATTTCATAATAGTGGTTCTTGATATGACAAGCAGGTCTTTTATTTTTGATAGTTCTGTGAGAATATCTTCTGTCATCCCATCAGCAAAATACTCATCCTCACCATTTTTGCTGAGGTTTTCAAACGGTAAAACCGCTATAGATTTATCATTTATCTGTTCAGATTGAGGAAGAATGTTTTGTCCAAAACTACCCAGAACAATTCCACCTATGACCCCTACCAATAAAACGATATTTCTTTTTTGTAGGTAAAAAGGGGTTGTGTTTTTTACGTTTGTTTTTGGGGGTTTTATTTTTCCTGTTTTAATAAAACCGTCTGGTGTTTTATCAAAGATCCAGCTAAAGATTGCAGCAACCGGAAACCCTAATAATAAAAGTATCACTATAAACTGCTGAGTCCATTGGGGGAAATTAAAGATCGGGAAGAGTATTTCTACTAGCTGCATAATAACAAAAACGACAACCGCATAAGATGCCAGTACTCTAAATACTTTTCTTCTTTTTAGTTCTTCTACGATCTTCATTTTGTAAAGTCAATTATGTTATTAATTGATGAGATTTCTTCACCTACCCCTATTCCAGTAATTTGTACATTTATATAGTCCCAAACTGGAGAGATTGCAGCAATCCATGAGGATAAAATTACATTTTCTTGGGTATTAAAAATCAAGGTGTTTTTTTCTCCTAAACTCATCAAGGTTTTACCTTTTTCTTTGCTGTATATGTTTGATATGTCGGGGAATGTTGGAAAGTTTTTAAAAGGTGTTTTTCCTCTTAAAAAACTTTCTCCAGTTCGATTGATATGATCAGATACATTAACAATACCCTCTTCACGGTAGATACGATCTATCACAATCAATGTGGTAAGATTAAATTTATTTTTTAAGCAATGGTAGTTTTCAGGATTAATGATCTCTTTTGTGTTTTTTTCAGGACAAAGGATAAAACAATTGTCTTGTTCTATTATTTTATGACCAAAGAGTTTTGAGTGTTTTTTTCTTATATTAAACCGATTGAGTATTTCCTGTGAACAAAAATATAAGTAATTGCTCATTGCCTGGTTCCAAAGAGAGAAGTTCCAACTCTGATCATTGTGCTTCCCTCTTCAATAGCTATCTGATAGTCACCGCTCATACCCATTGATAAACAAGTTAATTTTTCATCGCCCAACTCTTTGTTTAAAACATCAAGGAATTTCCTTAAACGAACAAAAGATGTTCTTGTTTCGCCGATATCTTGTGAAAAGGGTCCCAGTGTCATTAGTCCTTTTACTTTAATATTTTTGACATTAAAACATTGAAGCAGTTCATCTGAAAGCACAGGTTTGAAGCCCTTTTTTGTTTTGTCACCACTGGTATTTATCTCAACCAAACCCTCCATACTGCGATTCTCATCTTCAATCTTAAGGTCTATTTTTTTCACAAGCTTATAAGAGTCAATTGAATCGATAGTGTCAAACAGTTTTATAAATTTATTAATTTTGTTTGACTGTAAATGCCCAATAAACCTTCGAGTTATTTTGGGCATGTCTTTAAACGAATCAAATTTAGATACTGCTTCCTGTATTCGGTTTTCACCAATATGCCTAATACCTAGCGAATACGCCTCTTCAATTAGAGCAAAAGGTCTTGTTTTTGTTGCGGCCACAACAATAATCTCTTCATTTACAGAGCTTTTTTGTTTTGCGCGCTCAATGTTGTTTAGTATTGCTTCTAAACTGCTCTTTAACTTCATGGGGTTTATTCGGGTGGTGTTTCCTTTGGCTCAGAAGATGTGTCTATAGACATTTGGTTGTTGTCCTCTTTTGTTGTCGCCGTCTCTTCGCTAATAACCCTGGTAATTGAAGAGATGTTTGTTCCGTCATCAAGCTTAACAAGCCTAACGCCTTGAGTTACTCTGCCTATTGCGCGAATTTGGCTTACGGGTTGTCGCATTAAAACACCTGAGTCGGTAATAACTATCAAATCATCTGAATCTACGACCTCCATAATATTTACCATTTTACCGGTTTTGTCAGTACATCGCATCGTTAAAACACCTTTACCAGCGCGAGTTTGTGTGCGATACTGAAGGACTTCGGTTCTTTTTCCATATCCTTTTTCGGTGGCTACTAGTATAGTGCCTTCGCGCTTAACAAGCAACATTCCAACAACATAATCAACGTTTGAGCTTAGTGTTATACCTTTAACACCCATTGTTTTTCTACCGCTTGCTCTTACGTCGTTTTCTGAAAAACGAATTGATTTACCTTCGTGTGTTCCTAAAAGGATATCGTTTTCACCATTCGAGACTCTGGCTTGAATTAGCTTATCGCCTTCACGTATTTCAATTGCATATATTCCACCTTTTCTTGGTTTACCATACGCCGATAAAACGGTTTTTTTAATAATACCATTTTGTGTAGCCATAACGATATAATGATCATCGTCGAAATCTTTGACACTAACAAAAGCCTCAACTTTTTCATCTGGTGCGCAGCCTATAAGGTTAACAATAGCTCTTCCTCTAGAGGCTCTTCCAGCTTGGGGTATATCATAAACTTTTAACCAATAACACTTTCCTGTGTCTGTAAAGAACAACATATAATTGTGGGTGTTCGCTATAAATAAATGTTCAACAAAATCTTCATCTTTGCTCATAGCCCCTTGAACACCCCTGCCGCCCCTTCGTTGAGACCTGTAGGTGTTTAGTGCGGTTCTTTTGATATAACCCTGGTGGGTTATTGTTAAAACCACTTCTTCTTCAGCAATCATATCTTCCATTGAAAAGTCTGTGTCCACAGGAATAATTTCTGTCCGTCTTTCGTCACCATATAGATCTTTGATATCTAATAGCTCGGTTTTAATTATATTCATACGCTTAGACTTATTATCAAGTATGCTTTTAAGGTTTGAAATTATTTGGATCAATTCTTTATATTCCGCAACAACCTTATCTACCTCTAGCCCTGTGAGTCTTTGTAGTCTCATATCAAGTATTGCTTGTGACTGAACCTCAGACAAATTGAAACCGTTCATCAAACCTTCTTTTGCTTGCGCGGGGTCTTTGCTTCCTCGTATTATTTTTATAACACCATCAATATTATCAAGCGCTATCTTTAAACCCTCTAAGATATGAGCTCTTGCTTCTGCTTCTTTTAATTCAAACTCGGTACGCTTAACAACAACCTCATGTCTGAAATCAATAAAATGATTGAGAATGGTTTTTAATGACATGATTTTTGGAATACCATCAACAAGTGCTAATAAAATTATTCCGAATGTGTCTTGTAGTTGGGTGTGTTTGTATAGTTGATTTAGAATAACCTCGGGTACTGCGTCTCTTTTTGTTTCAATAACAACTCTTATGCCATCCTTATCAGACTCATCTCTTAAGTCACTAATACCAACGACTTTTTTATCTCGCACTAGGTCTGCTATTTTTTCAACCAAAGAAGCTTTATTGGTTTGATAAGGAACCTCTGTAACAATAATACTGTTTCTTCCTTTTTTGTTGGTTTCAATGTGAGCTCTAGCTCTCATTTTAATTTTACCTCGCCCTGTGGCGTATGCTTGTTTCAAACCATCCATTCCAAGAATTAATCCTGCTGTTGGAAAGTCGGGCCCCTTAACATGCTCCATTAAACCCTCTGCTTCAATAGATCCATCATCTATTAGCGCAACCAAACCATCAATTATTTCAGAGAGATTGTGAGGAGGTATTTTAGTAGCCATACCAACCGCAATTCCTTCGGATCCATTAACAAGAAGTGTGGGTACTGCAGAAGGTAAAACTTTTGGTTCTTTTAAAGTTTCGTCAAAGTTTAAATCCCAATCTACTGTCTCTTTTTCAAGGTCTTTTAACATTTCACTTGAGAGTTTTGTCATCCTTGATTCGGTATAACGCATAGCAGCGGCATTATCACCATCTATAGAACCAAAATTGCCTTGACCATCAACCAGCTCATATCTCATTGAAAAATCTTGAGCCATTCTCACTAAAGCGTCATAGACTGAACTGTCACCGTGCGGGTGGTATTTACCAAGAACGTCGCCGACTATTCTAGCGGATTTCTTGTAAGGCCTATTCCAACTTGACCCCAATTCACTCATACCATAAAGAATTCTTCTGTGAACTGGTTTTAAACCATCGCGTACGTCCGGCAATGCCCTTGAAACAATTACAGACATCGAATAGTTGAGATAGCTCTCTTTCATCTCATCAACAATGTCGCGTGGTAATGTGTTGTCTCTATTAAAATCTGTCATTTAAAACTCCAATATTATACGTCTAGATTAACGACGAACTTTGCATTTCTTTCAATAAAACTGCGCCTTGCTTCAACATCGCTACCCATTAGGTTTTGGAATGTCTCAGCGGCTTCCGCTGCGCTTTCAACCGTAACTTTCATTAAGGTTCTTTTTTCTGGGTCCATGGTTGTTTCCCATAGTTGCCCGGGATTCATTTCACCTAAACCCTTATATCGCTGTATGCCAACCTTTGTGTTTTTGTTGTCTTTTTTCATTCTCTCAATTATTAAATCTCTCTCATTATCATCATATGCGTAAGACTCTTTTTTTCCTTGGGAAACGCGATACAGTGGGGGTAGGGCTAGATATAGATAACCACCATCAATAACCTCTTTCATTTTTCTATAAAAGAAAGTTAAAAGAAGTGTTCTTATGTGCGAACCATCAACATCTGCGTCGGTCATGATAATTATTTTGTGATACCGTAATTTTTCACGATCAAAGTCGCCAGGCGACTTTTCTCCAGACTCATCATCTGAGCCCCCAAAACCAGCGCCTAATGCTGTAATCATTGATTGAACTTCATTGTTTGAAAGAAGCTTGTCTATCCGAGCCTTTTCTGAATTAATAACCTTCCCTCTTAAAGGTAAAATAGCTTGTGTTCTTCTATCCCTACCTTGTTTCGCTGATCCACCAGCAGAATCCCCCTCAACAAGATATAGCTCACAAAAAACCGGATCTCTGTTTGAACAGTCTGACAGTTTTCCCGGTAAAGACGATCCACCCAAAGCGCTTTTTCTTCGTATTAGTTCTCGCGCTTTTCTTGCCGCTGATCTGCTTCGTGCAGCCAACAGCGCTTTTTCAATCACCCTTCTTCCAATAGATGGATTTTGTTCAAGAAAATCTAAAATTCCTTCGTATACGGCTTTGTCTACTATGCCTTTCACGTCGCCATTACCAAGCTTGGTCTTTGTTTGCCCTTCAAATTGTGGCTCTGCAACCTTAACGCTTATTATCGCGGTTAAACCCTCTCTAAAATCCTCACCCGTTAGGTTTATTTTTTCGTTCTTTTTTGCTTTAATGAGGTTGTTTTTAGCTGCGTGATTGTTCATTGATCGGGTTAACGCTGATCTAAAACCCGACAAATGAGTCCCTCCTTCGATTGTGTTGATATTGTTTACAAACGTAAGGATGTTGTCGTTGTAGGTGTTGCCATAACGCAAAGCAACCTCCACCGGTACCTCCCCATTTTCATTGCTTACTGTAATGACTTTGTTGTGAAGGGGGTTGTTGTTTTCGTCTAAATATTTGACAAAATCACTCAAACCCCCTTTAAACTTAAAAGAATCTGTTTGGCCATCATCGCTTCTCTCGTCTTTTAAAACAATCTCTAGGCCACTGTTAAGATATGCAAGTTCTCGTAATCGTTCACTTATGATGTCGTACTCGAAGACGGTTGTTTTGAAAATAGTGTTATCTGGAAAAAAGCAAACTTTTGTTCCTGTTTTTTTTGCTGTGCCGGTTGTTGTTAGTTTTGTTTGGGGATCACCAATTTTGTATTCTTGTCTGTGGACCTTTCCATCTCTCTTAACCTCAACCCACAACCACTCTGATAATGCATTTACAACCGAAACACCAACTCCGTGTAAGCCGCCAGACACTTTGTACGACCCTTTGTCAAATTTTCCTCCAGCATGGAGGACGGTCATCACAACTTCTACGGCTGGTTTTTTTTCTTCTTTGTGTATATCAACAGGAATCCCTCTACCATCATCTTCAACCGTAACCGAACCGTCTTTATTAAATACGACTGTTATTTTTGAACAGTAACCTGCAAGTGCCTCATCGATTGAATTATCAACAACCTCATATATTAGATGATGTAAACCTCTTTTGCCAACATCCCCAATATACATTGCCGGTCTTTTTCTGACTGCCTCTAGCCCCTCTAAAACCTTGATGTTTTCTGCGCTATAATTTTTATTTGCTTGTGATTCGCTCATATAAACCGAACCTCCTTTATTGTGTTTTCACCAATTTTTTCATTTAATTGTTTAATTATTTCTTTTTTTTTAAAAAGCAGTTCTTGTCTCCAAGCTGGGTTTGAAACAGAAACGGTTAGTGTCCCGTGTTCTACTCCTTGGGGGTCTGTATTTTCTGATATTTTCTTTCCAACAACCTCTTCCCAAAACAAAACTGCCGAGTTTTGTTTTACACCTTTTTTTAAACCATAGTTCTCAAGAAAGCTCTGTATGGATGTGTTTAGTTTTTCCATTTTCTTGCCAGGTGGATTGCTTTGTTGTTTGGGTTGTTTGTGTTTATCCCGTGATTTTCGGCTCCCGCCAAATCTGTATTAGTTATAATTGTTTGGCCAGAGTTTTTAATTAAGTCGAATATAGCGTTACCTCTGTCCAGGTCAAGCTTTGCAAATAAATCATCAAGCAAAAGGGTGGGTTTTTTGTTTGTTTCGTTTTCAATAAACCTGTGTTCTGCCACCTTTAAAAGAATAAAAGAAAGCTTATGTTCTCCTTGAGACCCATATTCTCTTAATGGTTTGTTTTTAAAAGTGATTGTGTATTTATCTGTATGTGGACCAACAAGCGTTCGGCGAACAACCGCTTCTTTTGATATGTTTTTTTCTAGGTTTAATAAAAAATCTTTTTCGGTCGGATTTTTAGGCGCCGAAGTCGACACGCCCACCTCAACATTGTTGTTGTATTTTTTACACACAATCGATGTTTCTTTGTTAAATGTTTTTTGTAGTTCTTTTTTTTCTAACCACAAAAGAGTTCCGTATTTTGCTACTGGCGCATCCCACAAAACAACCTCGCTCGTCGGCTTGTTTTGTTTTAGCAGGTGGTTTCTATTTTTAATAGCTGCAGTATACTTAATCAAGTTAAACAAGTATGTTTTCGAAACGTTTGAAAAAAGCCTATTAAAGTAGACGCGACGATCAGCGTGTGGTCCTTTTGTTATCTTTTCTTCTTCTGGGGAAACTAAAACTGTTGGGTTTTTTCCAATTAGATCTTTTGTGTTACTGGGGGTGTTATTAATTTTAATTTTTTTATGACCTAAGTTGGGTTGGTAAAGGGTTGTTGTTTTCATATCATCGAAGGTTGCTGTAACAACGGTTTCCTTTTGTCCTTCTTGAATTGTTTCAGACAGCTTGTTTGTTTTAAAGCTTTTTCCGTTACTTAAAATATAAACCGCCTCAAGAACCGATGTTTTTCCTGATCCGTTTTCTCCCCATATTAGATTAATACCAGGTGAAAAGGTAATAACCCTTTTTTTGTGGTTTCTAAAACTAATCATTTCAACTTGTTGAATTGACATTGGTTTGAAATAGGTTGGCGCTGGCTTGGTTTTAATAAAAAAAAACCAACCTAATCATTTAGTCGTATTGGCATTAATAACATTGTTAGGTTTGTGTTATCCTTTTGTTTTTTTGGTAGAAAAAGGGCTGCGCTAATTGGTGATTTTAATTTTACGCTTATTTCGTCATTGTCCACGTGTGATAAAACATCTTTTAAGTAGGCTGCGTTGTACCCAACGGTAATATCATCTCCACTATATTCGGCTTTAATTTTTTCTTTAGCTTTGGTTGACTGTTCGGGGTCTTCGGTAGAAATCAAAACCTCTTCATTGTTTAAATTCAGCGCGATTTGGTGTGTTGATTTGTTTGAAAAAATCGAGACTCTTTTTACAGCAGAGAGGAGGTCTTTTTTTAAGACACCTAAAGTCTTGTCGTTGTCTTTTGGTATAACACCATCAAAGTCTGGAAATTTTTCATCAATAATTCTTGTAAAATATTGGTCTTCGCCAATTGTTGTTGTGAGGTGGCTTTCTCCAACCGAAAGTTTTATTTCCCCGCCAATTAAACCGCTTAATATTAAGTTTAAAAACTTTTTTGGTACTATTATATCGCCAAGATCAACACCGTTTTCGATGTTTAGTTTTTCGTATTTAACCAACCTGTGTCCATCGGTTGCTACAGCGGTCAAATTGTTTGCTTGAAACTTAAACAACACACCTGTTAGAGCGGGTTTTAGATCGTCTCTACTAACAGCAAAAACAGTCTTATCTATAATATCTTTTAAAACGACGGATTCAATGTTTATTGTTTTTTCAGATTCAACTGTTGGTGTGTTTGGAAACTCTTCTGCGGGTTTACCAACAATGTCATAGTTACCGTATTCTGTCGAAATACTTATTTTATTCTCGTCATCAACCTCGAACTCTACACGCATCTCATCTGGAAGTTCGCTGGTGATGCTTGATAACATTTGAAGTGGGGCAGCAACACTACCGACCGACTCTATGCTTGCTGGCATTTTAACAATTACTGTAATTTCCAAATCGGTAGACTTAATAGTTGTTTCGTTTTCAGAAACACTGATTAAAACTGAATTTAGTATTGGTAGCGTTGATCTGCTTGGAGTTGCTTTAGAAAGTTTTTGTAGAGCTGATTGTAATTCGTTTTTAGAGGTAGAAAATTTCATATTATTTGTTACAGATTTTATTGTTATTTAATCAACAAAATCCACGACATAAGCTTACTTAAAAACCAATTTCTTATCAAGCTCTTTTAAACCACAAAAGGCTTATAAATAAATAATTTTATAAACTTCTTTAATAACTTATTATTTATAATAGTGTGCAAAAAACAAACACAAACACACAAAACACCTTACACCAATCTTAAAAACACAAACTTAAACACATACCTATAATGTATAACTTTATGTGGAAAAAACACCTTTTGGTGTGGAAAAAAAGAGATGTTTCCACATAAAAAAAATTACAAACTGATCTTTTTTTTATAAAAGTTTTATGTGGAGAACTTTTGTGGAAAACTTAATTATTTATAGACACAAAGACGTTTTTCTTTGAGTTTTTTATCCACACCTCGTACCAGTCTGCTTGTTTTTTGTTAAGGGCCATAGACTCAATTTCCGTCCAGTGTTTGTCTAGTTCGGCAGGTCCACCCAGCTTTAAAGACTCCAACCACAAAAGATGATAACCCAGGTCGGTTCGTATTGGACCCGCACACTCACCGCTATTTATCTGGCTTAAAACCATACCAAACTCAGGAACAGGGTACGTATCTGGGTTGATCCACCCCAAGTTTCCACCAGACCTTTTTGTTTCAGTATCTGTCGAATGTTTTTTTACAAGCTCTAAAAAAAGATCCAGTGTTTTTGAAGAATCTTTTAAGGAGGAGGCTTTCTTGTAGGCAACCGACTCGTCGCTTTCTGTGATTGGGGGAGTTAACAATATATGGCGAACGTTTATTTTGTCTCCTCTGATTTCTTCAGTTTCTATAATATGATAACCAAACTGTGTCTTGACCGGGTCGCTTATTTCACCGGGTTTTAAATTAAAAGCAACTGTTTCGAACTCTGTTACCAGGGTTCCCCTTTTAACGAAACCAAGCGACCCGCCTGCGTTTTTAGCGCTCGGGTCTTGTGAATACTTTAGAGCCATTTCTTCAAACGAGCTTTCCTTAGAAAGAATCTTGTTTTTTATTGATTTTAAAAGGTTTGTGGTTTTTAAAATTTGTTTATCACTTGGTTCAATGTTTATTAGTAGGTGTCTAATTTTTGCTGTTGTTGGAAAAAAAGGAATACTGTCCTTGTATGTATCATAAAAAAACTCAACATCTGACCTGTTTACACCAACCTTAGACATTATTGTTTGTTGATATTTTTGTGTTACAAGCATATCCCTAACATCGTACCAGTATTCTCTCTTAAAAACCCTTAAGGGTTGTCCAAGTGCTTTCTCTGCCGCCTCTTCACCACCAGCCTGTTGTACAATATTATCTATCTGCTGTTGAAGGCTTCTGTCTACCTCTTTGTCATCAACCTCAACAGAATCAAGTTCCGCCATAATTAAAACAACCTTTCTATTAACAATAGTATTAATAATGTTGTTTTTAAGTGACCGGATTATTTTTTCATCTTTTCTTGGGTCTAGTTTTTGTTGAAAAACAGCCATCGCAAGAGACTGGTTAACGTCACTTGAAAGAACAACCTTGTCTCCCACAATCGCAGCCACGCCATCAACCATCTGTTGGTTTTGTGCTGTTAGGAACGGAAAGAACAAAAAAAGAAAACAAACCACAAACCCACAACCCCTGAACTCTTTATTAATCATATCCATATATAGTGTATAAACTATCCTTTATTTCTTCTTTAAGTGTGTGTTTTTTTAAAGCCAACATTCTAGCTTGAATATTATCGCTTACATCCGCCAATTCTCTTAAAGAATCTTTTTTAAAAATATTAATTGTATAAAAAACAACAAAACCATTATCTCTTTGAGTTATAAAAGAATACCCTTTTTTCACAAAAATCTTTTCACCTAGGCTAGGTTTTAGGTCTTTTTTCTCAACAAATATGCGCCTTGGGGTGTTTTCTTGTATGGTTTTTGATACTCGTTCACTATCAAAATTGTTCCTTTCAAGCACACTCTTAATTTTAATAGCGCTGTTTTTGTTTTGTCTTTCAAACACCAAAACAAGGGCTTCGTCACTCACTCTTTTGTACTGATTTTTATTTTTTTCGTAATACTCTGCCACCTCAGAAACGCTCACAGAAACACGTCCAACCATCAAGCTTTCAACGTATTTTGCAGATATGATTTTTTTGCTAATCTTTTCAATATCTGATTTGACAATTCCATCTTTTAGATAACCCGCCTCTTTTGCGGCAAGAAAAAGTGAACCACCCTCGGTTTGTTTTGATTCAAAAAAACCACAAGACGTTATAATTAAAAATATAGGTAAAAATCTCATACTGTAAACTAATCCACCGCGCCACCAGAAAACAACCCAGCAAAACCACGCACCGTTTTTAACAGGTTACCATCTCTTATGTTTTCAAAAAAAATATTTGTTTCACCAGACAAGCCACCCTCAAACCTGTGTTCACCACCAACCCCACTTGAAAATATCTCTAGCTTTTTAAGCAACACACCAGGTTTTATTTTTACATCTTTTTTAACTATAAATTTAATACCACCATCTTTTATAATACATTTTCTCACAGGAGTTAGTGCAAGCGCGAGTCGTATTTTTGCCACCAAAAAAAGATTTTCTAGAGAACCATCTACCACGCCAAATTGATCCACTATACGCCTTTTTATGTTATCAACATCTATATTTTGTTTAGCGCCAACAAGCTCTTGGTAAAAACGCAACCTGTCTTGTGCTGATGGCATGTAATCAGCACTAATTAAAGACTCCCTATCAAAACTAACAACCACATCATCCCTAAATTCGTCTTTACTGTCACCGGTTTTTTTTGAAATAGCTTCCGATAGTATTTTATTATAAAGCTCTAATCCAACTTGTAGCATTTGACCGCTTTGTTCGTACCCAAAAACATTTCCCGCTCCACGAATTTCTAGGTCTTTTATAGCAACATGATATCCAGAACCCAGGCTTGTATAATATTCCATGGTTTTTAGTCTTTCGTAGGCGTCAGGCAGTAGTTTGATTTTGCGCGGGATACATAAATAGCAAAACGCTTGCCTGTTTCCACGACCAACACGGCCCCTAATTTGGTACAGTTGGGAAAGTCCAAAATTTTGAGCGTTGTTAATTATAATTGTATTTGCATTTTTTACATCTAAGCCGGACTCCACGATAGTGGTACAAACCAAAACATCTACCTTTTTATTAAAAAAACCTAACACAACCTTTTCCAGTGGGCCATTTGCCATCTGGCCGTGCGCGCCAGATATTGTGCTACCAGGAAATTCAACAGAAAGCCTTTCAACTATAAAAGGTAAACTCTCAATTTCGTTGTGGACAAAATAAACCTGACCACCCCTACTTATTTCATACTCAATTTTGTTTTTTATATCTACCCAATCAAACCTGTTTATATATGTTTTTATGGGGAGCCTGTCTTGTGGAGGTGTTTCTATTTTCGATGTGTCACGTATTCCCACAAGAGATTGTTGTAGTGTTCTTGGTATAGGTGTAGCTGTGAGCGTCAACACATCTACCCCACCCTTAATTCTTCGAATAGATTCCTTGTGCCTAACACCAAACCTGTGTTCTTCATCCACAACTAACAACCCTAGGCGGTCTGTTTTTACGTCCGGGCTTAAAAGGCGATGGGTTCCAATTAACATATCTACTTGGCCCTTGTTGTAGTTTTCTAGAATTTCTAATTGCTCTTTCTTTGATTTGAAGCGTGACAACAATTCAACCCTAACGCCGGCCGGAGACAATCTATTAAGACAGGTTATATAGTGTTGATCCGACAAAACCGTTGTTGGCGCTAGAAAAAAAACTGCTCGCCCCGATGTAATTGCAAGTATAGCTGCACGAATAGCAACTTCTGTTTTACCAAAACCCACATCCCCATAAATCATCCTGTCCATAGGCTTATCTATTGACATGTCTTTATAAACATCGTTTATCGATTGTGCTTGATCGGGTGTCTCAACATAAGGGAAGCTATCCTCAACCTGCTGAACTAGTTCAGTATCTCCTTCATATATATAACCCCTAGGTTTTTGTTTTGTTTTATAGTTTTCTATTAAGTGGGATACAACCCTATCAACACTTTTTCTTGTGGTTAGTTTTTGTTTTTCCCAGGCACCGCTTCCCAGTCGTGTTAGTTTTGGGTTTGTGCCTCCTGGACCTATATATTTATGAACCCTGTCAAACTTGTCCAGTGGAACAAACACGTTTGCGCCCCCCAAATACTCAATCTTTATACTTTCTGTATCCCCTGAAAACTGTTCAAGTCCACGGTAAACACCTAAACCATAATCCTGGTGAACTAGAATATCACCCCACTTTATATCATCAAGGCTGGTTAGGCGCCTTTGTTGTGTGTTTTCAATTTTTACACTTTTATGTTTTTGAGTTGTACCAGGTGTACCAATCAACACAGCGTTTAAGGCTGAACATTTAATATTTTCTCCAAAAACATTATCACACCCATAAACGCTTTTTTTGAGGTTTTGGTTAATCCGGACACCTCTAAACACAAAAACCTTATCATTCGTATTGGTGTATTGAGCTATCTTTTTGTTTATTAAGCGCGCGGGTAGGGTTTTTTTTGAAAGTTGTTCACAATAGAAGTCGTGTAGTTTGGTTTTTTTTAGACTTTTTTCTCCAAATTCTGATGTTATGTATAATATATAATCTATATTAGAACTATATAATTCTTTTAAAACATTCTCGCTAAAACCTGTTTTTTTTGAAACTGGTTCACGTAGCGTGATTTTTGTTATTATTTTTATAGATTCTTGACTGTGGGTGTTGAAAACTCTCATCGATACAACCTCTAAACCGTCAAGTTCGACCCTGATTGGGTCTTTATATAGCTCTGGAAAGATGTCTATTATCCCTCCCCGCGAAGCATAGGTGTTTTTAGATGAACACCAATCAGATTGTGTGTATCCCCATTTTTCTAAGTTCCCGAACAACTCTTCCCTGTCTAGCCTTTCGCCAACTTCTATGTTAAGCTTGTTTTCTTTTTTTGGTTTTTTTATTGTTTTTAATAACAACCCCCTTCTCGAGGTTAAATAAATACCAGACTTTTTCTTTATAAGGGCTCTGTTTGCAACCTCAAACTGTTCGTCTTCTATTGACCTGAAACCTTCAACCCCCAACTCTTTGTTGTTGTTTTGAGTAAAAGCCATTATTTTGCTACTTTCATCATACTGGTGCTTCTTCCAACAGTCTTCAAACATTTTGTTGTCGCTAAAAACAACACCCATGGTTCCGCCCGTGTTCCTGTGTAGTACGTTTATTAGTAATGACGTCAGTTCTGTAGAGTTTGTTGTTAACTCTGCGCTTCCCGAACTAAGCTGAGAAAGCGCTTCTTGAAAAACCATCTGCTTTTCAATATAGTTTAATAGTGTTTTGTTCATACTTGTTTCACGTGAAACTTTATTTACTAAGCATTACAGATAAGATTGAAATATCAGCAGGTGTAATTCCCGATATCCTCATTGCTTGCCCCAAATTTTCAGGCTTTATATTGGTTAGTTTCTCCCTGCCTTCATTTGAAATGCTTTTAAGTTTTGCATAGTTAAACCCTTCAGGTATTCTTATATGTTCAGACTTAGAAATTTTTAGTATCTGTCTTTCCTGCCTTTTTATATATCCTTCATATTTAATTAAAGCTTCTACCTCGATCATTATTTCTTCATATACACCACTATTAACCCGCTCCTGAATTTGGTCTGTATCTAGATGTTTCTTTAGGTCGCTTATTACGACATTAGGTCTTTTAAGAATATTTTCTAATGAGCTTTTTGCTTCTATTGTTTTTTCCTTTTTTTGTCTCAGAACGATGTTTGCCTCGTTACTGCTTATTTTTTCTTTAAGTTTGTCTTTTATCTGTTCTATACACGCAATAACCTCTTTTGATTTGCTTGCTGTATTTTCGCTTACCGCACCTATCTCCAAACCTTTTTTTAATAGTCTTGTGTGTGCGTTTGAAAAACGAAGCATCAGTCTATACTCTGCTCTAGATGTAAACATTCTGTAGGGTTCGTTGGTATCTTTTGTTATTAGATCGTCAATCATAACACCTATATAAGCTTCGCTACGTTTAAGTGTAAATCTGCTTTCATTAGCAACAACCCTTTTTGCGTTAATACCCGCTATTAAACCCTGTGCAGCTGCTTCTTCATATCCGGATGTTCCGTTTATTTGCCCAGCTAGAAACAAACCTTTTATTTTTTTTGTTTCTAATGTCGATTTTAATTGTGATGGGAGTATAAAGTCATATTCGACAGCATACCCAGGGCGCAAAAGTTTTACCCTGGAAAGACCCTTTATTGATCTAAGTGCTTTTAGTTGAACATATTCTGGTAGACTCGTTGAAAATCCGTTCACATATATTTGGTTTGAGTTTGTCCATTCTGGTTCAAGATAGAGCATGTGTTTATCGTGGTGGCTAAACCTATGGACCTTGTCCTCAATAGATGGGCAATATCTGGGCCCAACCCCACTAACGTCTCCAGAAAACATAGGGCTTTTGTGCATGTTTTGTTCAATAATTTTTTTAGTTAAAGATGAGGTGTATGTGGTGTGGCAAGGTATGTTTTTTGGATTAAATTTTTCTGTTCCATAAGAAAAAGGTATGGATTTTTTATCGCCAGGAGCCAAGCTTAAACTGTTCCACTCTATTGTTTTAGCATCAAGCCTTGGTGGGGTTCCTGTTTTGAGTCTTCCAGACCTAAAACCTATGCGTAAAAGCGATTCAGTTATTCCTTCGGCAGCATTTTCTCCCATTCTCCCAGCTTTAATTTTTTTTTGCCCTATATGTAATAATCCGTTTAAAAAAGTACCACAGGTTAGAATGGTGGCTGAGCACCCTATCTTAGAGCCATCTCTTAGTATTACCGCAACAACGCTATTGTTAGCTACCTCAACATCTACAACTTCTCCTTTTACTAAGCTTATGTTTTGAGATGAACCAACTAGGCCCGACACAAAAGATTCATACTTTCTCTTGTCAACTTGTGCTCTTGGAGACCAAACAGATTTTCCTTTAGACCGGTTAAGTATTTTGTATTGTAAAGCGCTTATATCTGTTGCGTAGGGCATTATTCCACCTAAAACATCCATTTCTTTTACAATTTGTCCTTTTGCTAACCCCCCAATTGCAGGATTACATGACATTCGCCCTGTTGCGAGAGGGTCGATAGTCACCAAAGCTGTTTTAATGTTAAACTTATTTAATATTAACGCGGCTTCGATCCCAGCGTGTCCAGCACCACAAACAACAACAGTAAATGATTTACTAGGTTTCACGTGAAACTATTTTCCGACACATAAGGTTGAAAAAATACTGTTTAGTATATCATCGGGTGAGGTTTTCCCCATCAAAACATCAATAGCATCAATAGCTTCTCTTAATTCAAGAGCGACAATCTCCATCTCAGGGTTAAGACGGCTTAACAGTTCATATGCCGCTTTTTGTGATTTTAATGATTTGACCATTGCAATATTTTGGTGTTGTGATATGAGGTAGGGTGTATCTGTTGATACAGGATTAATCGACATCGTTTTTTTAATTGTTTTCAACAAATAATCAACATTTAGGCCGGTTTTAGCTGATATATGTATAATAGAATTTTTATTCATAGTTTTTTTGTGCAAATCAGACTTGTTTAAAATATAGATATATGGGCACTCGTATTTAGGGAGTTCGTTCTGTTTTGGATTATCAAATAGATGTAATACTAAGTCCGCAAATTCAATCTCACTGTTTGCCTTTCTAATACCAATTTTTTCTATTTTGTCGTCGGTAGTATGAATACCAGCGGTATCGATAAACCTTATAGGAACGCCATCAATTAATATTTCAGATTCTACAGTATCTCTTGTGGTGCCCGGTATATCGCTTACTATCGCTTTTTCAGATCCAGATAGGTAATTAATTAATGTTGACTTACCAGAGTTTGGTTTTCCTGTGATTACAACCCGAATTCCCTCGTTTAGCATTTTACCAGCCTTAAATGTGGATAAAATGTCCCTAGTTAATGATATTGCTATATCTATTTGAGATGCGCATTCTTTATAAAATGTGTCAAGTATTTCTAATTCAGAGATATCAATAGAGTGTTCAATCTTAGCCGAAACGTCTATTAGGGTGGCTCGTGCAATTTTAAGCGTTTTTGAAAGTGCACCATTTAGCGTTTGTTGGTTAATTCTAGCTGCTGAGCTTGATTTTGATTTAATCAGTGCTCCAATCGCTTCAGCTTGTAAAAGATCTAGTTTACCATTAATAAATGCCCTCTTTGTAAATTCACCGGGTTCTGCCAACCTTGCACCGCATTCGTTAATAGTTTTAATTATACTTTCGACAAGTATTGGATTTCCATGGCATGAAATTTCAATCATGTCATCGCCCGTATACGATGCCGGCGCATCAAAGCGTGTGACCATGCACTCGTCTATTAAGTGGCCATTTTTACTGTACAGCTTCGTAAGTTTTGGGGTCCTCGGCTCTACAAGAATATTCTTTGCTAGTTTGGTGATTATTTCTTTTGATAGCGGACCATTTAAGCGCACTACCGCTATTCCACTGTGTCCAAATGGTGTCGCGGGGGCCACAAATGTAGCATCCCCATTCATCATTTTTTTGCTGTTACAACAGCTGCTGCTGGATTAGGTATCAAATACTTTTGCTGTATAATCGATAAAAGGTTAAAAACAAAATAATATAGGTTTAGCCCAGATGGAAAACTGTAAAATAAAAACAAAAAGAACGCGTTCATAAAATACATCATAGTTTTTTGGTTTGCATCTGCATTTGGCGCTGCCATCATTTTTTGCTGAATAAACATTGTAGAACCCATAAGAACTGGAAGAATGTTTATAGGAAAACCACCAAGTTCAATAAGTGTGTCAGGTACGCTTAAATCACTAATCCATCCAAAGAAGGGTGCGCCTCTAAATTCAATCTTTGATCTAAAAATTGAAAATACTGATACTAAAATAGGCATTTGAATTAACATTGGTAAACAACCACCCATTGGATTTGCCCCAGAACTTTTGTAAAGCTCCATTTGTGCCCTGCTCATTTTTTGTGGGTCATTCTTATAACGCTCTTTAATTTTGTTTATTTCGGGAGCTAGGGCCTGCATTTTTCGGGTGGATTCAAAGGTTTTAACAGTAAGAGGGTTTAGAAGAAGTTTAATTAAAAAAGCGAAAACTATAACAACGATTCCATAGTTGGGTATTATAGCATACATCTTAGACAGTAACCAGCTAATAAGCTGACCAATAGGTCTAAATAACGCCCAACCTAAATCAACATTACTCTCGAGACCAACTCCGAACGATTTAAGGTTGTTATAATCTAGTGGGCCCATATAAAGGGTAAAATTATTTGAACTGCTAGTTTTTTGTGAAATTTCAGTCTCATAAACGGGGCGTTTCTCTAAAAGCTCACTTTTAATTCTAGCTGCAACCCCGGGTTCATCTGGGATAATAGCTGACAAAAAATACTTTGTTTTAACAGCAGACCATAGGGTAGAACCTTTTTGAGTATCTTCAGATATTTTACCTTTTTTTGGTTTGGTTCCCATATGTTCACCACCAAGCGAAGCAAAGCCCTCAAAAAACTGAAAATCATTAGAGACATTTTTTTCAGTAGGGGGTAGGCCCCCAGACCAAATTAAAGAATATTGGTTACGTGAAATAAACTTGGAGGGGTCCTCAAAAACAATATCAATGTCAATATTATAGGAGTCCGAATAAAAGGTAAACACTTTTTTAATTAATTGACCCTGGTAGCTTGTAGAAAAAGTTACTGATTTTTGACCTCTATCAATAGTGAGTATGGATCCAGGATTTAATATAGACCAGTTATTGTTTAGTAAAGTCTTATCACCATCTGTTGAAATAAAACCGATCAACAAGTTATCAGAATTAACCTCATCAATGAGGTTGACGAGCTGACCACTGTGGTCGCTAAAATTATAAAGTTCATAACTTACTACAGAGCCACCGTTCTTATTCGAAAGTTTTAAATCATAAAGATTATTTTTGATATTAAAGATTTTATCTTCTGAAGAATCTTTTGACGGAGAAGGTTCAGATCTGGGCTTAGGTGTGTCGTTTATATCAATGGCGCTAGGGTTATCCTGTATAATATATTCATTTGAAACATCCGCATCAACAGGAGCGACCATATTCATATACCAAGGGTAGAAAACAATAATGATACCAATCAAAAGAAAAGCGAGCAGTGACTGTCTATCCATATACTATTTAATAATTGGATCTATGCCACCCTTATGAAAGGGATGGCACTTTATTATGCGTTTAAACAAAAGTACAGTACCTTTGAAAGGTCCATACACATTTAAGGAGTCTATGCCGTATTGTGAGCATGTTGGGTCAAATCTACAATTCGATCCAAAATAAGGCGATATAGCAATACGATAAACCTTGATAGGGGATATTAGTATTTTAGTTAAAATTTTATTTATTAACATGAGCAAAAACTAGGCAGAAAGTACTTTTCTTCCTTTTTTGCGTCTTCTGGAAAGAACGCGCTTTCCGCCTACGCTTGACATGCGCTCACGAAAACCGTGTTTATTCTTTCTCTTTCTTTTGCTTGGTTGATATGTTCGCTTCATTATTACCTCCGAATTAAGACGATGAAATTACTTATTTTTATGCTTTAGACCAATTAAAACACCGGATGGACTTTTTCTTATAAATGACACTCATTTTAGTAAAAGATCATTGTATTGCATTGAAAAAACTACATAATTTTAATTTCATACACATTGTGGATAACCTGTGGAAAAGATATAAATGACAGATAATAAAGACTTTTGGAAAATCGTTCAGGGGGAGCTTAAAAAAAGCCAACCCGGTCACGCATATTCTACTTGGTTTGAACCAATCAAGTCTATGGGAATTCACGATGGAAAGCTCTTGCTCGAGTTACCAAATCAATTTTTTTATGATTGGATTCAATCTCACTATGTTGAGCTTATTGATAGATTTGTTAAAAAAGAATATCCCGATAAACTTGTAATTAAATATACCGTAGCACCGCAAAATCTACCAATTGAAGTAAAGGATGCTAATTTTGTTAATGAAAGCAATAGCAGTCCTACATCTAATAAAGCAAAGAAATCGCTTAATGAAAATTATACTTTTTCATCTTTTATTGAAGGATCGCATAATCAATTTGCAAAAGCAGCAGCAAAAAATGTAAGGCAGGAACCTGGACAACAATCATTTAACCCGCTGGTAATTTATGGGGGAGTCGGAATGGGTAAAAC
>MDSX01008848.1_pt1 | contig 31698 bp, 45 predicted proteins | sample 811141 | NCBI WGS metagenome assembly MDSX01 (sample SAMN05326642, study PRJNA326480) | marine metagenome | isolation source: seawater | place: Atlantic Ocean: South East | collected 2010
CCTATTCCTTGGTTCAACAAGCATAGTGATACTAGTAAGAAGCAAACAGCATTACAAGAGAATGAATCAACTAATTATGTTATTGGTGTTATGTCAGAATCACTCGATTATGACGATCTACCTGAACTAGCATAATTATTATTTGATCGCCTCTAATCGCATTAAATACAGTAATAAAATTAAACATCACACACAGGAGAAATGATGAAAGCAGTAGTATGGAGTAAAGACAATTGCACATATTGTGACCAAGCAATTAAATTGCTGGACGCACAGGGAATTGAAACAGAAGTAAAGAAAATTGGATCAGGTTACACACTACAAGACTTGTTAGAAGTTGTACCTAATGCTCGTACTGCTCCGCAAATCTTTTTAGATGAAGCATATGTTGGTGGGTTTACTGAATTAAAATCAAAATTAGAGGGATAAGATGAATATAGCAGAAGCAAAAAAGAATACAGTTTATACATTTAAACTAAACAGTGGCGAAGAGTTGATTGCGAAAGTACTTGATACAGACCAAGACAATTTTATTATCGAACATCCTGTTTCCTGTGCTCCTGGCCCTCAAGGTATGGGACTTATCCCAAGTATGTTCACCAACGATCCACAGTTATCCGTAACACTAAATACTAGTAGCGTTGCACTTTTTGCTGAAACTGAGACATCAATCAGAGACAAGTACAGAGAAGCAACAACAGGGATTCAAGTCCCAGAGAAATCGATAGTATTAGGATAAAACTACATGGCGAAACTAAGCCGTAAAGATGACAAGAATGATGCAGGAGGTGCTATCAAAAAAGGCGCCGGAACTGTGTTTGCCAATGGCTTAAAAGTAGGCTTACATGTCAGTGAAATAACTCCACACAAACCCTTTTCGCCAAAGAAAAAGCACATACCACACAAGGCAGCCAAAACTACTGAAGGTAGCCCAACAGTATTCGCAGAAGGCGAACCTGTACTCAGAGTAGGTTCTGGGAACTCATGTGGTCACAAGATCAAAGATGGTAGTCCAGATGTCTTTGTGCCTTAGAGAACTATAATGGCAGATTCAGGAAAACAAAGTCCACTAGGTCAAAACGTATTAGGCGGCATTCTGCAAAACAGATGTCTTCAGATCAATGAACATGCTGAACTATATATGGGTGCAAGTAAAACAAATGCATCTTATTATCCTGGAAGACTAGTTACTAATACTGTACTTCGTATGTTGACATACTCTATCAACTCTGCTTATAACAGACTCTATGGTGGTAGCATCAGTAATACTACCTATAAAAATCTCATATCAATCAGTGGCAATAATAACGAATGCTATGCACTAGGCAACTCAATGCCACCCACATACAAAATAGAAGATCCTTCTGGAGTGTGGACAGATAAAGCAAACGAGTATGGCGGAACCACAGGCCCTGCTAATGCAGGATATTCGTCTGAAGGTACAGTTGATCAGGAACAGAATGCTCAATGGTGGGCGGCCTATGATAATGTCAGCAATGATAATGTTGGTGTAACACAATGGGGATATATAAGACTTCATGCATTACAAGCATGGAACGAGTTTAACTGGCACGGCAAGTCACCAACAACAGCAGTTGACTACCAAGATTTTTGTAGTTCTTTCTTACAAGCACAAGGATATATAGAAGGACAAAATGCTCCTATATATGCTTCTGAAGACGCACAGACGTTCGGAGAAGGATCCTTTAGTAATATGAATGACTTGATTACTGCTGATCTTGCAGGAGTCAATTTATCACTACAAGCATTTGGTACTGATTTAGAAAATTTAGGTAAACTGTTCGATCCTAAACGATTAGATAGATTTGGATTCCCTTCTACATTGCTACAGCAACTGTATAAAGGCGGTGGAATGACAGAAGACTTAAACTTATCACTTGCCGCGGCAGGACTTACTGCTAACCAAATTGCTAAAATATCATCAGGCACTGCTGATTTTGTAACAGTAGGACAAGAGAAACAAATATACGGTGCGTTCTTACTAGTGTTTGCCGGAAACTTAAAAAACTGTATTGCTCCTTTAGCACCCAATATGCTTGACAGCGTTTCCAACAACCCACAGGGCGATTACCCTGGACAACTTAGAACTCTCGCAGACTGTTTAGATATAAAACGTTTGTTTCCAAACTCGTATCCTAGCATGACAGTTCCACTATACAACAATGAACTAGGCTTACCAACTAATAGTAAAACATATTACTTGATATACGACAATGAAACATACCCTGCAACAGTCAATGCATCATTAAATGATATTGCTATTCAAAACAGAATCGGAACTATTGTTTGTGAAGGACAGCCTCCAATCAGAGATGATATCATAGAGAATCCTTCGTTGAATATCCCTGTAGGATATGATTCTTATTTAAGAGGATGTGTACCTCAAGCAGTAGGACTCGCGGCAGGAGCATTTAGATATTCAATGCTACAAGTTACAAATATTGAACAATTAGATCCTTCTAAAGTTGTTTGTTTTAAAGGATTAGAAATCAATGAAAACAACGGCGATGGTGCAGATGGCACAGGCTCAACTGACGATGATCTAGCAAAACCTATTAACAAAGAACTTCAAGCAGAAGTGCCAAAGCAATTAGCACTAGGTAGTGGTTATGCAGGTACATTTACTTTTTCAGATTTCTTTGGGTGTATGTCAGGCTTGCCTTATGCATGGCAACTGATCTTTAATAACATTAATAAAACAGGTGCGTCACAAGTTCCTGCTGAATCTATTCTTGCTAAAATATATCAACAGTTATATCTAGCAGTTACTTGGGAAGCACCTCTGATAACCCTTGCGTTACAATATCAGTGTGTACTGAATACGCCAAAATATGCAAACCCTGCAAACCCAGATTATCAACCAGATCCGTTATTACCAGATTATGATCCTAACCCATACGTAGAGTATAATGACAATAGTGTTAAGACAATGGATCAATGGACAGTTGCTACATTCTTTGGTCAATATAAAGTTAAAAGTGAAGATGTGTTAGCAGGCGATGGTGGAGGATATGGAAGAGGAGGAGCGCCTAACCCAACATGTAGTATTAATTATGGAAGTTATAGTTCAGATGGCACAAGTGTATCAATTTCTGGCATTGGCAGAAACGATTCGTCTACTGGCACCAGTGGAGGCACGTTAATACGTGGAGGCTTTGGAAGGATAACAGCCGCATATACGTCAGGCGGTTCGTTTACACAATGGGCTAGTACACCTTCACCTATTCCAGCAACACAGGCTCTACCAGATGGGCCTCCCCCTGGCTTTAGTGGAATCTCAAGTCCGCAAGACTCTAATCCAGGTTATGGCGCACCAGTTGCTAATACAAACATAGTGGCTGAGCCTCAATATCCCCCTACAGGAACTTATGACAAGTATGCAACAAATGGTACTAACTCGGCATATGGATCATCTTTTAATTATAACACAGTTATACAAGATTACATTGATCAAGCAAATGATGAGATTCCAAACATTGTCAATCCTAATGTAGCATACTCATTGGGAGTAGATAATTTAAACGTTGCTTGGGACGTTTTAGGTAGACAACTCAAAGTAGAACAACGTGCTAGATACCTTTCTATCAATCCAGTTGAAGTCCCAAGAAGTCCATTCGTAAGTTCTAGTGGAACAGTCGTTACATTTGTTGATTCTATTCCTACATTAGCACAAGACACAAGACCTCATATGTCAGCACAAACAATCGAAGCGATTGTTGATAGAAACTGTGCAGTTGGACAGTCAGCAATTGCAATGATGAGACAAGAACGTAATCAAAAGAGATTAGCAAACTGTGGTATCCCATTAAGTAACAATCTTTCTGATAAGATGTCTGGCGAAGATCAAACAATTATAACAACTAACGGCACAATAGAACCTGCAACAGAAGGCATACCACAAAACTTTACTGACTTAGTATTTACTAACCCTGCATTCCCTAATAACCCAGGACCCAGTGGTCCAGTATATCCACAGCCACAAGGATACTATTCTTCTCCTTACTTCTTCCCAGTAGTTGATCTAGTACCATATGGAGACTACACACCTATTCTGCAAGATGTCACACCTGTCATACCACAAGTGTTTAATGATGGCAATGACCCAACTCTAGTAGTTGATCCAAACAATCCAGGTGATCCAGGTGATAGCAGTGGTGGTGGCGGACAGGATGGCTCCGGTAATGGCGGCCCTATTAATGGAGGTGGCGAAACTTCTCCTCCTGGTGGCGGCGGCACTGGTGGTACTGGTAACGACAGCGGACCATTTGGTGGCTCTGGCAACTCTGGTAACTCTGGTAACCCTGGCGACAATGGTGTCATTACTAACCCTGTTATAATACGTAATGTCATACCTAAAAGTCAACAGACAATTAATTTAAATCCAAATTATACTGGCAGTGTTCTACAACCAGCTGGCATATCAGTCGATGATGCGATTGAACAAGTCATTCTATGCAACTGTGATTGCTGGGACCTCATCTAAAACTTTTTTATTTTACCCCTTGACATCATCTAAATAAGAGTATACAATATACTATTATAAGGAGTATCCACACAAAAATGAGTTATTTTTTTACGAGTGAGAGTGTATCTGAAGGGCATCCAGACAAAGTAGCAGACGCTATCAGTGATGCAGTCCTAGATTCTTTTATGCAATATAGAGACACATCTTTAAGATGTGCATGTGAAACAATGGTGACTACAAATCAAGTTATAGTCGCTGGAGAATACAAAGGACATTTAGATAATTTAGATGTTGAATATCTTGTACGCAGAGTAGTTAAGAATATTGGCTATGAGCAATCAGGATTCCATTGGAAAGACTTACAAGTTACTAACTTAATGCATGGACAAAGTCCTGATATTGCTTTAGGTACAGATCAGTTTGGTGCAGGAGATCAAGGCTTGATGTTCGGTTATGCATGTAATCAAACAGACACATATATGCCTGCCCCTCTATACTATTCACACAGAATTACAGAAGCATTGACTAGTGTAAGAAAACAAAACCTTGTTCCTTGGTTAGAGCCTGACTCTAAGTCACAGGTAACAGTAGAATACAATGATGATAGTACAGTTAAAAGAATAGCAAAAGTTGTTTGTTCAACACAGCATTCCGAATCAGTTGACATAGATACTGTACGATCTACTATAAGAGAAATTATCGTACAAGTAATCCCAGAAGCACTCTTAGATGATAAAACAGAATACTTAATCAATCCGACAGGCAGATTTGTTGTTGGAGGACCAGACGGAGATTCAGGCTTAACTGGTCGTAAGATTATTGTTGACACATACGGTGGAGCGGCACCTCATGGGGGAGGAGCATTCTCTGGAAAAGATCCTTCTAAAGTAGATAGAAGTGCGGCTTACATGTCTCGTTACCTTGCTAAAAATATTGTAGCCGCAGGTAAAGCAGACTGGGCAACAATTCAATTAAGTTATGCAATTGGTGTAGAGCAACCTACTAGTGTCTATGTAGAAAGTGACAGAGACAGTAGAGACTTGACTAAATGGATTACAGAGAATGTAGATTTATCGCCTAAAGGCATTATTGATAGATTTGATTTATTCTCTCCTATCTATTCTGGCACTACAAACTATGGTCACTTTGGTAAGGAATATTTACCATGGGAACAAATTAATCTATTCTCAGAAGAGAAAACAAAGAAGAAGCCTAAGACTAAATAGAAGTAGACAAAGGAGTCTAGCATGGGCAAGACGATGAATAACGTAGTATCAACAAGAGTTGATACTAATGGCTTATAGTACAAAGGTAATAGATCATTACGAAAACCCTCGAAATGTAGGGAAGATGGACGACAAGGATGTCAACGTTGGTACGGGAATGGTTGGCGCACCCGCTTGTGGCGATGTCATGCGGTTGCAAATTAAAGTTAATGACGAGGGAGTCATAGAAGATGCTAAGTTTAAAACGTATGGGTGCGGGTCTGCAATTGCTTCAAGTAGTCTCCTCACAGAATGGGTCAAAGGTATCCACATCGACCAAGCAGAAACAATTAGAAACACTGAACTCGCAGAAGAACTCGCACTCCCGCCGGTCAAGATCCACTGTTCGGTACTAGCAGAAGACGCAATTAAAACAGCAGTAAATGATTATCGTAGTAAACAAATAAAGGATGAAGATTGAATCACCTTGCATTAAACAATGTCAAATAACAAACGCAGGCACATGCAAAGGTTGCGGTCGAACCAGCAACGAAATCGCAGGGTGGCTTTCTTACACGAAAGAACAACGATTAGCAATAATGAAGACATTAAAGTCCAGAATGAAGAATCTAACGCAAGAGATAGAGAGCAAAACGTAGATGGACATAAGCCCTAAAGGATTCGGTTTGCCAAAAAAACTTTGGAGACAACTACTCCAGTACAGAAACAAAACAGTTGACCGATGTGCATCAGACTTGATGTTTACAAAGATGCCATGGTACAGCACATACATGCAATTGTATCCTATACAAGACTTTCAATACACTTTTAATTCATGGGGATTTCGTGCTGATTATGACTACGAAGCATTAAACGTAGACGGCAAGAAAGCAAAGATTATATTAGCAATCGGCGATAGTTTTACTATGAATGTAGGTGGTCCGCTAGAACATAGTTGGCCTAGTCTATTACAAGAAAAAGTGGGTAAAGATATTCCTGTTCTTAACGGTGGTGTTGATGGTTTGGGTCCTGAATCATATCATCTTATTGTAGACAAAATGAGAAAGTACTTTGACGTACAACATACATTTTGTTTATTCAACTTACATGGTGGTGCAACAGCAGATCAAATGGCTGATGCTAACACTACTGAACAAAAGATACATATTCTTAAATCATATGAATGGCCAATGGGTTCAGAGATTGCCTTCATTCCCCCTTGGTGTTGGCAAGCAGATATGTCAAAAATCTTATTAAGACATTTTCCAGATGCTCATGCATATATGAAAGACGTACCATTCAAGTATGCAGATATACCTTATGATATTTTTAAAGTTCTAGTACACAAAGATTATTCTCAGTTTGCTACGCCTAAGTGGCCATCGTTAGATGCTATGTACCAAGAATTATGTGCGAAGAATAATTTGGATAATGTGTTGAGTGATGTAGATAGATATTTCTTTATGCAGAAACTTTATCCCAAGTGCCAGTCATACTTCTATCGTAATAGAGACTACAGGCATAATAGTAAAATGACCAATCAAATGGTCGCAGACTATTTCTATGATAAGATCAATAAAGAATTGGTGTTATCTTAATTTTCTACAACTTTCCATACTTTGTGAAGCCTTCCGGACTTCATCATTTTGTGAAATTGTTTATAAAGTTTTTTCATTGCGTTTCCTAGTAAGACAGTATGTGTCGTTTGTGTGTCGTTTTTGTGACATCTATAAGTATATATGCCTAATAATTATTTTTCAGAAAAAATACCGAGTAAATACAACATGATAGAGTTAAATCAACGAATTTTCGGTCTATATGTCACAATGCTTAACGATAAGTTAAGAAATCAGTTCTTTTATGACGCATTAAAGAAACATGTTAAGGGCAAAGTAGTACTTGATGTAGGCTCAGGCACTGGATTACTTGCGGCATACGCACTAGAACATGGTGCTAAATTCGTTTATGCAGTAGAACAAATAGAACAATCTGCTAAAGTAGCACAATTCGCACTAGAAAGTTGCTACGATCAATCTAAATTCAAAGTAATCACTGGAAGATTCCCTAACGAACAAATCATAGACATGATACCAGAACAATCGATTGATGTTTTGGTTAGCGAATTAGTAGGAGAATCATTGTTTGATGAAGGACAATACACAGTTTGGAAGAACTGTGCAAAACATAAGTTCTTTAAAGACGATGCCATTAGTATACCTGATCGATTACATTGTGACGTACATGTATGGAACTCACACTTTGATCTTGTAACAGGAGAAGTAGAAGATCAAGCAAGAAACCCTGTACAAGATGTTATGCTAGATGAAGATGCTTTGTTGCTTACTAAGTTCAGTGATGCATTAGTAGACTTTGACAAGAACCCAACACAAGCAGATGATTATCGACCTAGACCAGTAACTCATAATACTGGCTTTATGCCTTCATTCAAAATTCATGCTGAATTAAATGCAGTTGATATTAAACCTGACCAAACATTAAAAGATATCGTTAGTATCGATAAAGATCATTTACCAGATGATGTGTCGTTCGAAATACATTTAGATGAAGACAAACAAGTTACAGTTGTGATCGACAACAAGATATCTTCTACAGATAAAACATTATATTTAAAAGATGGTGCCCCTCCTTGGAAGTGGAGTAGTTTCTTTAAATTGTCTAAAGCAGGTACATATAAGTTTACTGCATCACTTTCTACAGAGAATCCTTTTTCTGGAGAAGACGTTTGGAAAATCAAAAAAATATCTACCACTTAAAACTCAATTAAATACTGTACAATAACATTTATCAGGAGAGTATATTGAAAACAGTAGGCGATAAATTTCCGGCATTCTCATTGCCTGGAATCAATGAAAAGAATGAGTTTGTCCAAGTAGACATACATGAGAGTTACACACCACATAAGAAGGATTGGTCTGTAGTTTATTTTTATCCCAAAGACTTTACATTCGTTTGTCCAACAGAGATTGCTGGTATGGACGTTTTAGCAGAACATGCTAATGTTGTAGGTATCTCAGGCGATAATGAGTTTTGTAAACTTGCATGGAAGAAAGAGAATGCATTGATAGGCGATATCAAACATACTCTAGCCGCAGACTGTGGACTAGCATTATCACGTGAATTAGGTATTGTACATGAACAAGCAGGTGTTTGTTATAGAGCAACGTTTATCTTTGATAAAGAAAGAACTATTCAGCATGTATCGATTAATGCTTTAGATACAGGCAGAAATGCAGATGAAGTATTAAGAACATTGAAAGCATTACAAGCAGGCGGACTTACAGGCTGTGCTTGGGAAGAAGGCGAAGAACTCTTAGGTTAAGTTATATGTATTGTTGTGCAAAGGCATCGTTTAAACCGCATGTCTTTGCACACACTTGAAGTTTGCCATCAGTGCAACTAGACTTACCCCAACTATCCTCAATAAGATTAAAATAATCATTATCTAATATTTCTTCAATTGTGTAGTTAAGAGTGTTGATCTTATCTTTACCTACTTTATTAATCACAGACCATATTTGACTACCCTTAGGCGTATGATACCAATTATACATTTGACTAGCAACCCAACAACATGGTTGTAAGATTCCTTGGGCACTTACATAGATACTTTTTTCTTCTTTTACTTTGCATGTGATTGGAGTTGTATCATAATGTTGTTGAAGTTTTGAGTTTGGGTCAAAGAATTCTGGGTTTAGTTTTCCTAGTAAATCTATTTTCTTAGTAGGAAACGCTATTTCCTTCTCTTCTATCTTTGTTATATCTTTTATCTTATCAAGTGCTTTATTAGCGTAGAGGGCACCTCTGGGCTCTCTAATGACTACTTTAGAGCCTTGTCTGTCTACTGTTGTAATGTATGTTTTGTTACTGCCAGACTCACTAGAAATAAAACGAGCAGATGCTTTAACCTGAAACTTTTGGAAACCCATTTCTTCTGAAAGCCGTCTGGCCTCTTCGACTTGATGCTCATTGTGTTCAAAAACAATATATTCCCAGTGAGCATTTCCACCTGCATCTATAAATGCTTTTGCGTTCTCCATTATCTTTTCCCAAACTGTGTTTTTGCGATATAGATAATTAGTATCTTCTAGTCCATCAACACTAAAAATAACATACCCGTCTTTACCAATAACTTCTGCTAATTCTTTCCACCATGTCACAGTTCTTGCTGACCCATTAGTGTTCATGGTAAGATGCATTGTTGGGTTCACATTTCTAAAATGTTTAAATACTTTTAATGTATCTTTAGCAACGATTGGGTCACCATAATTACCACACATAAACATATGATTAAGTTGTTGAATAAATTGATCAGGGAAAATAGTAACAATATCATTTAGTGACAGTTCAGCATTTTGTAGCCAAGGATTGTCTTCTCCACCGTTGATGTTTCTAGCACACATAGGACATGCGGCATTACATTTTTCGGTAATCTCTAAATGTACTGTTCTTATGTCTGTGTAATCATACATTATTTTCTGCCAATAATCATGTGTCTATCATAACTAACATCTGGGTATACAAAAGATTTGCTACCAGAAAACAAAACTTCTGTCATTGGATATTTTGTTTTAAAATCATCGATAGTCTTAGTAGGGTTAGTAATAAACCATGGCTCATCTTGGTTGTCAACATCAGTTGTTTGTATACATACTAATGCATTTGGATCTATATTTTCAAACCATTCACTAGTCATATGTTCTGTGCTACAGTTGATTATTACATTATATCCTTGGAGATTATATGTGTTTACATCAGCATTTCTGTTCTGTATCTTTGTAGTTTGATAGCCGAACATATAGCCCTCACACAGCGTATCTGCCCCTGTAATCGCCTCTGCGTCTATATCTAAGCCCAACACTTGTTCATAGTTATCCTCGTTACGAGTTAATAACATAAAGCCTAGCAAGTTATGCCAACAACCTAAGTTAGCAACAACTGCCTTTTTTGGTAGTAATGGTTCCAGGTGGTTGCATAGCCAAAGTTTACTTTGTGTCTGACCATGAGAGAATGATAGTCTATCCATAATAGTATTTATTTGGGAAAACCTGCTGTTGACAAAAAAATTTAGTGTGTTAAAATTACTCTAAATATAGTAGATGCTCCCGTAGCTCAGTTGGTAGAGCAACTGATTTGTAATCAGTAGGTCGTCCGTTCGAATCGGTCCGGGAGCTCCATTGTTTAAATGGGGCGGTAGCTCAGTTGGGAGAGCGCCTGGTTTGCAACCAGGAGGTCGGAGGTTCGATCCCTCTTCGCTCCACCATTACTATATAGAGGGTCTATGAATTTACGAGACAAGTTAACTGCAAGAATGGATGAGATACAACGTATCATGGAAGCAAACGAACATCTTGCAGACCCAGACAAAGTAACAGATTTAATTGACAAAGTTACTTTTGCTTGGGGAGTGTTAAGCGAGGAAGATAGAGATTACATTCACGGAGTGCAACATGCACTTGAAGAAAAAATGGAGTGGAAACTAGATTAGCCCGAGTGGTGGAATTGGTAGACACAAGGGACTTAAAATCCCTCGATAGAAATATCATGCCGGTTCAAGTCCGGCCTCGGGTACCAATATTATGATTAAAGTAAATGTAACAAATATAGTTCACTGGTCTGATAGGACTTTTAGTATCAAAACAACTAGAGATGAATCTTTTAGATTTGAGTCTGGCGAGTTTGCTATGATCGGCATGATGAGTGAAAAGTATAAGAAAAATGTTATCAGAGCCTATAGTGTTGTTAGTCCTCCCTGGGCTGAGAATTTAGAATTCTTAAGCATTAAGAATGTGGGTCCGTTAACAAATGAATTATCAAATGTTAAACTAGGTGATGAACTTGTACTCTTGCCAAAGACTACTGGAACATTACGAAATGCTTTTCTTACCCCTGGTGGCAAACGTTTATTGTTGTTAGCAACAGGAACAGGACTAGCACCATTCATGTCAACAATCAGAGATTTGGATATCATTGAATCATTCGACACTATAGAGTTAGTTCACTCTGCTAGACATAGAGATGACTTAGCATACAATAAAGAACTAACATCAATCTTTGAAGAAGAACCTGATATACATGAATTGTTAAAAGACAAATTGATATACACTCCGTTAGTCACTGGTGAGGGAGATCAACGAATAGACAACAGATTCATACAGCCTGGTGATCGTGTTATGGCGTGTGGCAACATGCAGTTTAACTATGACGTAGTTGAATGGTGTAAAGACTTGGGAATGACCGAAGGGTCAAATAGAGACACTGGCGAGTTTGTTATTGAAAAAGCATTCGTGGATCAGTAGCCACAAAAAAGCAGACCTAAGTCTGCTCTTTATAAATTCGTTAATCTACTCTTTCGTAAATAAATGAATTAAAATGATTGCTACTAGTAAACCAGTAAATCCGGCATTGCCTAAACTGTTCACTAAATTTAACAATCCACCGACAACATCAATTCCCATTAGGTCACCGAATACTATGCCAGCTACCACACCGAGACCTAATAGGCCTACGAAGATGCTAGTTAGTCCTTTGACCATGTCATTGACTATTGTTATTACATTATTCATATTGAGTCCTCCTCAATTATTTTAGCATTATTGCTTTTCCTCACTAATATTTAGTGGATTTTAGGGTGTTAATAAAGAAGTATTCTTTAATTGTTGTTAAATAGAGGTTTTTTTGGGTAAAATAGGCATTCTAGCCCGGTGCCAACCACGATATAACGTCAATGCATCATTCAATATATTTTCGTCATGTGGATAATTAAGATGAGTTAACAGTCGTTGGTACTCGGGCAGAAATGATTCTTCTCCTTCAAGGAAGCAATCATGGTTAACAACATATGGATTAAAATTCTTTTTGTATTTCTCTATGTCATTAAAACGGTTATAGTACTCATTGATGTTTGAAGGGTTTTTCATTTCTGTTTGTAAAAATGAATTGATATAAGGAAGATATTTCTCACTGACATCAATAGTTATAAAATTTAATTTTGTATTTCCTTTTCTAAATATTTCAAAGTCTGCTTCTTCTGTATGATCTGCTACAGTTAAAGTCGTGTACTGAGTTGCTTCTTGGTTAAGTAACATCGATACATAATCTATTGATCGAATTTTTCCCTGTGATTCTTCATACTCACGCCAGTTGCCATATTTCCATTTTAGATTTTTAAATGAATATATCTCATGTCTAGGACGATCTCTGTTAATCTCTCCTCGCGGATAAAGCGGATAAGTGTGGTCATGCAATGACAATAAGAAACGTAATATGTTGCCACCGTATCCTCTAGGGTATATAATAACATTGATAGTATTCATCATGTTACTATTTAGTATAGCACTATTAAGACAATATAATATACGACTATATATTGTATGATACTACTTTGACACACGAAAATTTGGTAAATATTAACACGGAATTGCATCTAGCAGTTTTGTAACCGAAAATTTAATGGAGGAAACTATATGGATTTTCAAACAATACTCGCAATAGTTATTGTCGGTGCCGCAGTCTTTTTTATAATGAGAAAAAGAAAAGATAAAAAATCTGGCGGTACAGGCGGCTCAGGCGGCGGTGGCGGTGGTGGAATTAATAAATATAAAAACCAGCAACGTAAATAAAAACTAACCCATTTTATTAATACACTAATAACAATAACAATTGTTTAATAAAACTATGGAGAAAATATGAAAGCACTGTTTTTTAACGGTGCTTTTTTTTGGCTATAAATATAGTGATGCCGTAGATACTTTGGCAGATTATTATAAAACTAAAAGAGGAGATAATAATGTCAGTTGTAGTACCCGAACACAAGCACCTGATTATTCGTGCAGAAGTAAAAAATCCTCCAAGCGATCCTAGTTGGACTCATCATTGGCTAAATCAACTAGTGGAGAAAATTGGCATGAAAGTATGTCAAGGACCGATCACAGCATATGTAGATGTACCAGGCAACAAAGGCATTACTGGAGTAGTTATCATCGAAACTAGTCACATTGCACTACATGTGTGGGACGAAGCAGAACCAGCACTTGTACAATTAGACGTATACACATGTGGCCCATTCGATAAAGAATTGATCTTTAAAGAATTAGAACAATGGGATCCAGTTAAAGTTGAATGGAAATATTTAGACAGAGAACACGGTCTACACGAAGTCAGCAAGTCATAAACACTAGCCGAGGTTCTCTCGGCTTTTTATAAAATTCAAAAAAACATTACTAAATAATAGTTTCCAAATCCTAGGCATAAATAGAGTCGAAACGTTTATAACCTTGAGTTATAAATGAATATAAATGACGCAAATAAAAAGGAAACCATGACAATTAGAAGAATGCAGAAGGCGAAAGACAATTTAGAACTATTTTGTCTTGTCACAGTTTTTTGTTTTTCTATATTAGCAGTGGCTCCATCATAACTAGGGACATACACATGACACACAAAACTACACTTCGGTATAGTTTTTACACGTTACTAATGTTTGCACTGTACTCATTAGATTCAGGAGCAGGCATTTCAAGGGCATTACGAGACGTGCAACAGCACCAACACACACATACGGAGAACACATGAATACTATTAAATTAGTAGTTGATAAGTCCGGCATCTTAAAGAAAGTTGATCATAAAGTAGAAATACTTTGTTACGCAATGCTTTGGGGAGCCTGGTTCTTATGTTTAGCACAACTATAATGAAAAAAATTACAAAACTGTTTTTTAAATACTGGATACTACCATGGACACCAATACCTTACAAGTAAGAGACGCAACACCTGAAGAAGTGGATGAGTGGATGGATACTGATTTTTTCATGTCTGGCAACTTTAGTGCAATGCAACTATTTGTAGTTGTACCAGCAATCATACAAATCGTTGTGTTCTTTACAATGATAGGTGCCTTTGCACTTAACAGTGTCCTCTTTTAGGCATATAACCAAGTTACTACTTGGTCTTGGCTCATCAGAAAACTTTAAGTTTTCTATAATACGATTTTTATTTACCGCTATATTATTGGGCTTTAGTTTTATAGCAATAGTTAGTATGCTATTACTAATGACTAGTTTGGTTCTGGTATAGGCGCAGGATAAAATTTTGCATGATAATCACACATGCCTGGGTGATCGATTATATAACATGCTCTTATATTATTATCTTGGAATTGAAAATTAAAGAAACATGTTTTTAATTGAAATCCCATCCAACGATATGTTGACCAGGCTTCATTTGAAGGGAAACTCCAGCAACAGATCGCCTTTTCATGTCTAGCCTGTGCAATAGTTTTCATCAATAACTTTTGTCCTATAGCATTACCTCTATATTTTTCTTTGACATATAAACCTCTGGATCTATATATTCTATCCATATTCATATGACCAGAGTTGACTCCTATAAGTTTGTCTCCATCGAATGCTCCATAAAATGTAGGTGCGCCTTCCATATGTTGCAAATCATATAGAGAGTCTTCTGTCTCAGGATGCAGATACATTCCCATAGCACTTGTTGGCTCTTTTGACATATTGGGCATTCCTTCTTCCCACATAGGCAAAATTTCTTCCCATGTAATTCTTTTGTAAGTTATCATGTAGGTAATCCTAAGTTGTATAATGTTTTGTCTGGGTGTCCAGGTAAGTAGAGATCATCTTTGTGTGCCCAACGTACTGTAAATGCTAGTCTGGGTTGTCCGTCATCAATCATATGTGAGTTGACACCATGTACTACACCATTACCGTTGATACATAATGCTGAATTTTTATTAGGTCGATAAACAAAATTGCCGTCTAATGTGTGAAACTCTCCGCCGGCATCTGCTACATGATCAAACAAATAAAATGTAATCGATTTTGCTCTTGCACTATGATGTGAAGGTGTGTTAAAATATGTGTCAGCAGTATCAGTATGTAATGCTAGATATTTCTCATATACGTTGTAGTTAAAATGCCAACGATACGGAACCCAAGCATCAGGCTCGGCATTCAATGGTTCTATGTTTTTAAAAACAGATAGGTGTTTGTAATAGATTGGATGAATGTTATTTTGTAGATGATTCCAAGACCAATCATATACTGTGTCAGTAGTTTGATGCCAATAGTCTTTTTCAAATGTTAAATCAAAAACAACTAATTGATCTCTATCGTTTTGTACATGTTTGACTACATGGTGCTTTTTGTTATTAAAAGAAAACGTAGTTCCATGTGTTTTGTATGTATCTGTGTTAGGATTATCTAATTGAGAAAGAATTGTTTGTTCTAGTTTAGCATATTCAAGGTCAGAATACACATCTTTATACAGGTAGGCATCTAATGACTCTTGTATTGACCAATGAGGGTTGGGTTTGTCTTCAGTAAAATGATCAATCTGCATATCTATATTTAGCGATATGCAGATTGACTATATTTAATTTACTTAATAGATGAAGACCAGTAAGTGAAGAAACTGATACTGTTTAAATCTGTTAATGCTAGTGTTACATCAGAGTTCTGTGTATCTGCGTAATCAGGGTTAGCATTAAAGTAGAATAAAGTTGTTGTATCCATCACTACCCTAGAAGTTGAAACTCTAGCAGAGAAACTTACTTGCTCTAATTCAGTTGCTTCAGGTAATGTTACGCCTGTTGCTGGAGCAATTGTTAAACGACTTGTAGCACTATCAATACTAATATATGATCCGTATTTTGCTTCCATATCAGCATCGTCCCATACTAAACTATACACTGGGGTATCATCTGGGTATAAGTCTGTAAAATGAGCAGTGTCAAGTGAAGAATCCATGTCTGCAACAATGTCTTCTTGCTCAGGATCTTTACCAGTACTCACACCTAAGTATGAAACCATGTCTGCCGCTTTGTAAGTTGCATTTGGATCAGCAGTAAAGACATATGCTAACGCATTTTGATTGTCAGAGAAAGAATCATCTTCAAATAACAATGCATTTTTAGTACTAGTTGAATAAATCTGTTCTTTCATTGTGTTGAATAATACAGCAGAAGAATTCATCGCACCGATAATAACTGCAATACCTGCAACCATTGGTGATGATAAAGATGTACCTGATGACTCACCATATAATCCACTGTGGTTAGTTAACTTACCACCATCGTCTACGCCTGCTGGATGAGCAACCATTACGCCCTCACCTGGAGCAAAGATATCTAGTGATAGACCTTGACCTGATACTAGTCCTGAATCTCCTGGAGAGATGTTGTTGAAACCTGACGGGATATCATATTTGTCAATTGAACCAACTGTGATACATGCATCTATGCCTGCAGGACTGACGTTTTCAACATCTTGTCCACTGTTACCTGCCGCACATACGACAGACACACCTGCATCGATTAAACCTTGAACTCTATCGTCTAAGAAACTTGAACGAGCCATGCCCCATGACATGTTAACAATTCTTGTTTTGTTAGGATCTGTTGCAACTTCTGCCATGATAGCATCGATTGCTTCGGAAACTTCTATTAGGTTAGCATTATAAACTGCACCACCAACGATACCACCGATCTTAACACTTCTTACTATACAATGAGATGTAATACCTAAGTTCTTACCAACTGCTAATGATGCTACTGCGGTTCCGTGACCTTTGTTGTCTGTATAATCGCCTCTAAATGCTGGAAGTGCGTAAAAATTTTCTTTAACTAAATCTGCTGAGTCGAATTCAGGATGATCAAAGTCGATGCCTGAGTCCATGATGTATAATTCAGGCTTAGATACTGCTGTTGTGTCATGCATTGAGTATGTAGTACTTAAAGGTCTATATCTACTAGCAACACGAATACGTGCCCACTGACCTTCTGCTGATAATGGATCTGAATCACTATTAGAGATATCTAACGCACCTAAAGAAGTAACGCCTTGGAAATCAATTGGGTGACTACTAGAGTCAATTTTATCACACAATCCAGCAAGTTCTGAACCATTAGTAGACTTGACTTTATGCCAACCACCTGATAATTCGTCTCCGACTGTTGTGCCGTCAAGTAACTGAATATCATCCATTTGACTGGAGTGAACTAAGAATTCATGTTCACTTTCATCAATATCTGTAACTGCTCCTACTGTAGCATCTTTAGAGACTTGTTCTAATAAATGAAAGTTGGTTTCGAGGGTGTTTCCTGTAGGTGTTGGTAAGCCATGCTTAGCCGCAAATGCTTGTGTTGACTCATCACTGTCAAATGTAACTCTAATACTCATGCTTGTATGCTCCAATGTTTTGTATGCTACTGTATGTATTTATCTTTGTTTTATGATATTGTACTTTATGATAAGTCAGGGACAGGTTTAATTATAAGACTATTTATCACCACTAAATATCTGTATGTCTTTTAAAGTTCACGTAATACACGATCTTATGTATGGCTTTAATGAAGCCACAGATTCTGCTGATTTAGAGTTACCTGACTGTGATATAGTTATACTAAACGGTCATATATCACGGAGTGCTAAACGTACTATGCTGTATGCTACTGAACTTGCTACTAAGTACCCTAATATACAATTTGTAATTAACTTTGGTTGGTGGGAACATTATTTTATGTATCTGCCTAAATCTGAATATGAATTTGAAGACGGCCTAGCAATACGAATGAAGAATAGTGATGAATGGCCTAAAAACCTACATTGGAAAGACCCTCGATCTACAGAAGGATTAACAATTCTACTACAAACAGGACAGACAATTCAAGTCTGGCCTACATTTGGTTTTCCTAAAGTAAAACCTACAGCAAATTGGAAGAATCTGTGGTTGTATTTAAACATAGCATCAGATACAATCAAAGGTTGGCGAAATAACAAAAACGAACTAGAAGAGATAAACAAAGAATTGTCTTTTGAATTGTACAGTCAATATCCAAAGTGGGCAACACCTGAATGGATTAATGAAAGACATGAAAAAGAAGAAACGAATATAAGAAACTTTGAAGTCGATGCCAAGCATTATCAGATACTAGTTACGCATCTTAATCCTTTAAATGATAGTAGACTAGAAGGCATTACAACTTCTACATATCGTATTCACTGGTCAAATAGATTGTGGGTAACAACTAACCTAGATAAATCTGTTCAGTTCCTGGGAGGCAAGTTATATTCGAATCCCGGCAGAGGATCAATCGCTAGGAGGAAAGTGCTTGAGGTAGATGTTGTCTAACGCTTTGTGTTGAGAACGTGTTAGATCAATCTTGTATACATGACTATCTTTATTGTAAATTCCGCCATCCATTTTACTTAATGGATGTCTAAATCTTTTTTCAAATTCCCAACCATCACCAGTTGCTTTTTCAAAGTGATCTTTGACTAGTTCAAATCCTGTATACTTTTGTGGTTGTGGCATTAAATCAAAGCCCATTCGTCTATAACCAATTAATTTAGCATCATACTTTCTTTTTTCTTCTGCTTTGTATAGTTCATAGTCCTGATGCAGAGTCATATTTTTGTGACCTTCACTTTGAATATCAGGAGTAGATAAAGAAATTGCCCATGTTAACTCAGGACTAAAACTTAAGAAACTTCCTTGAACTGCAATGTCAAACTTATCAGCACAAGTAGCCCAGTAATAAGGAACTTTAGTAAAGTTAACTCCATATTCTCCGCAGTTTCTATCCGGTGCTTGACCACCAAAACAAACGCCTGTATAACCCATGTGAGTTAATATTTCTACAAATCGATAATGTGTATTAAAATGAGGACTAATGTTTCCATACTTAGTTGTCATGTCTGTATTATCTCTGGTCAAAAACTGCACGATATCAAACTCTATTTCTCTATATGGAATATCCCATGTATGACAATATGCTTTAGCATGGTCACAGTCTTGTTTGTTTAAGCCGTCTTTGAAGTTAAAAATGATAACATGTGCGGCTAAGTCTGCTTCTGACCAGCATTGCAACATTGCTTGACTATCAACACCACCACTAAAACAAAGTGCTGGATATTCACCTAATGTTTCTGCACATCTTTTGGCGGCATCGACTCGATATTTTTTGTTTTTCTTGTCAGTAAATGGATCTAACTTATCAAAAAATTCTTTGTTTAAGTTTACTGTATGATCCTTACCAGTTTGATCTGCCATACCACTGATATCTACCCAGTCATTGTAGAATGCTTTATATTGCGACAATTTTTTTCACCATTTTATTTAAAATATGCTCATCTTGGTTGATATTTAATACTAACATTAGACAGTTATCAACAAAACTGAATAAACTATGCAATCTACTTGTATTAATAAAGTAAGTTGCTCCTAATTCTAAGTTCAACACACGATCTTCTTGTATCCACTTCATGTCGTTAGGACCAAAGTTGTATATAGGCACAAGAATTCTAAATGTCGGCACTGCTACTATCGCTCCGTTATCTCTATGAGGAGGAAAGTGTCCACCTTGATCTAATCTTAAGAAGTGCGTTCTGCCTAAGTTAGGTTCCCAGAAGTTTAAGAACTCATCTAGTTCTGGTATCAATGCACAGACATTCGTTCTAGTTGTAAAATCTCCTTCGTTGTAAGACTCACCATGTATTCTTGCCCATTCTCTCAAACTGTTCAAGTCAGGCCCGTCAAAACGTCCATCTAAACTTGTAACACTTAGCCCATGACGATTGTTCGGCTTTTTATGACCTTGATATTCTTTCCAACCAGAGTGTTTATCACATACATTTTTGACATGATTCAAATCCATTTTAGGAAAGTTGAGTTCCACAACTTCTCCCCAATTTGTTATAAAGTCTGTCAAAGTAGCCATATGTGTATTTAGCGAGTAAATACTGTATGCAATTAAATTTTAAATCTTCTCAAGCACCCGATAAATGCAAACTGATACAGATAATATGTGATAAAGTAGAAGAACTTTTACATCTGCCTACTGAAGTAGATATCGAGTTTACTGCAATGTCTCCAAGTACTTATGGCGACACAATGATAGATCATAAAAATCAAACAAGGATAAGACTTAATAAAGATTTACAAATAAATGATATAATGATTCCTCTTGTACATGAGTTAATACACTTGCATCAAATGCATATAGGACAGTTAATGATTACTAGTGCTGGTGTTTATGTTTGGGAGAAGCAGACTTACGAAGTAGATGTCACACAGATGATGTACACTGACTATTTAAGACTACCATGGGAAGCAGATGTAGCAGATAAACAACCGAAGTTAATGGAAGAAATACTTAAATCTTACAAGTAAGAGACGGAGTATCCATATAGTCAGGGAGTGCGACACCATATTTGATGCACAATTCTTTTTTCTTTTCTGCATCTGTTTCTATCCATTCATTTGATTTGTGAATAATCTCAGCAAAATCATTTCTTAAATCCCATGTTAGTTCAAAACATGTAGGTCTAGCCATTTTAGCAACGAACCAGTCACTTGTACAAAGATTTATATGTTTCTCTTCAAGTAGTTGTCTATATTCTATTTGAGTTCCTGGCTTTGTAGGGTCTGGTAACTGATTTTTGTGTAGATATCGATCTAATACTTGTCTATAACTCTGACTGCTGAACATTAGAAACCAATCTTGTATTGCAATATCTGGCAGACCACTTCTTGTGTCTACCTCATCACAATGGTTTATATGAACTTCTAATGCAGGAACATGAACACTGTTATGCTCGGGCGGGATAACAGGTAAGTTTTCTCCTGCCAGTTCTCCGTGTAGTACTTTGATTCTGTCTATGATGACATCAGGCCTTGAATCAAAAATTGCATCGTATGTATTGTTTTTTAAAGTCTGTTCTTTAACAGTAAGATGAGGAAGAATTAATGCTCCCATAAATGCAGGGCCAGTGAAACTATCATAGTATTCAGTCTCACAAATATCTTTTGCGACAATTTGAAAATGAACTAAGTTCTTATCTTTAAAAGTTTTTTGAACGCCAGTTGTGTTAGAACTGTCCCAAGTTACAAAATAGTAATCAACATTTTCTGCAATGCTATCATAAAAATCAAAAACCATTGGATAGATGTAATGCCATGTTCTAACATGTCCACGCAATACGACTGCTATATTATCTAACTTCATTTACTTTTATAATTCCAAGATTCTTTAAACAGACAAAAACGTTCTTGTCCGTCTTTTGTTTTATAGATAAACTGCATTGCTAATATTTGTATTACTTTGCCTTCGAACTTTCCGTTTAGGGAACATGTATGTTCGATCTTGTCTCCTACTTTTGGATTTTTCATGTTAACGTGTTCTCTATACAATGCTGATATAAATGTTCAGCCCAATGTTTGTGTCCTTCAGCACTAGGATGAAATACAACAAATACTTCTTCAGCAGTACCTTTAGTTAACATGTATTGCCAGGCTGTGGTGTCTCTGATGAAAGTATCATCATCGATGTCTTCCCACAGTGTTTTATCTCCTGGCGTTACTTCGTTGAACCCTTTTTCGTATTCTGCATCGTCCCAATCATAAATCATTTTTTCATGGTGATGATAAAAAGCCTGATGCATGACAAACTTAATACCATAGTTCTTTAGTATCTTCGACATCTGCCAAACTTGATTGATATATCTATGTAAAAATTCTCCTTCGTTCCAAAAATTATCAAAGTATAATCTCATAAACTGATCAACATCTTTACTTTCATGTTCCTGATCCATACTCCAGGGTCCAAAAGGCATCCAATGATCTTCTGAACATTTTTCTTTATAATAAAACTCTCTGCGTTCAGGGCTTGTCCAACCAATAGATACAAACAAATCTGAAGTGTCTCTGCCTGTAAAGTATCCTTCTTTAGATAGATACTCAAATAACTTACGTACTATTGCATCGTTTGACAATGACGGACTGCTTAAGTCTACTAATTCATCAGCATTGAGTTTATCTGCTAGTCTATTAATATAACGATTCTTAAGTCTATATTCAACATTAATGGGTTTAGCCTGTCTTTCAAATCCTCCACCTGGTAGATTCATTATAGGCGTTGGCTCTTCTATTGGGTCTACTAACTCAGCACCCCAACACCAACTGTCTCCTGCTCCTATTAATTTCATATTAAATTTTTCACTTTTATGTCATTGTGTAATAGTTGTGCTATAGTCTCATGTCCCTCTACGTTTGGGTGTTGAGACATATGTTCCCAGTATCTCGCATTTGAACCTAATAGATCATATAAACTCATATCTTTAGATAAAAAACAACTATCATTTATCATATCCCACATGTCATTTGTATTTATTGAGCCATGCTGGTGTTGAATACTATCCTTGCCTACTCTGTCTCTACTATTATTAGGCCACTTATGTCCAAACGTTATAGCCTGATGCATATGATGTTTGATATTTAAATTCTCTAACATGTTTTGAACTAGAATGACTTGATTAATCCATTCTACGTAACATGAATACTGAGTTCTAAGATTTGCATATGCAAATTCTAAATGCTCCTGGTACTTTGGATCAATAGGGTAATTTTTTTTGATAACATCTTTGTAAAATATCCAGGGCCCAAGAACTTTCCATTCTTGTATAGCATCTGGTGATAAAACACTTTTGTCTGGAAACACATCAATACGTTCAGGGCTTGTCCAGCCCATGATTACAAATGTGTCTTGTGTATTACCTTCTTTTACCCATTGTAAAAACTCTCGTATGATACTGTGATTTGAACACCCTGCGTCTGCTCTATTATCAACCTCATCACAGCCAAGTAAATTCTTTAAATGATAAGCATAGTTAGTGTGATGTCTATCTTCTAAATCGGCTCCATATGCCCAACTGTCACCAAAGACTACAAGTTTCATTGGAGTCTCTTTTGTATCCATTTAATTGCCGCATATATTGTTAAACCATATACTGCAAATATTGTTAGTGGTACTGCCATGTTAAGTATAACACCTATATCTAAGAACAACAAATCCTTTGTGAAGTCAATGATTGCTTCTGCATCACCTTGTGCTGGTTGTACAGTTTCTGTTACATAGTCGTACTCCATTCCAGCATCCAACATCATTGTGTTTAGTGCATCTTCTGTTAAACACTTGTAATATTGTTCTGGGCAATCGCCAACACCACCGTAGCCGGTGCCAATTGGACTACCAAACATATCAGTTATTGGTTGTACTTCATCACTCATTTTTTTCTTCTCTAATGTACTTAACATAATCACTGCATATACCAAAGCACTTTGCTTTGACAGTATAAGGTAGCCAGTCTTCGTATGCTAGTTCTGGCATCACCATGATACTGCGTTCTGTCAATTCAAACCCTGGTGCTGTCCAAATAAATTCTTTGTTAGTTAATGTATAATCATCTGTGTCATGCCAAAAATAATTCAGTCGATTAGAACCAAAGTTGTCTGTCATGTATTGTAGTGCATTTATGTTCTTACAATGAAACCAAATCTGATTGCTTAACAATATTTTTTGACTTACAGGATACTGAGGTTTATCATGTCCCAAGAACATTTCACCATCGATGATTCTAACATCTACTTCTACATCATAACCTGCATCAAGTGCATCTGAAATATGTTCAGGGTGGTTCTCCCACTTACTAGGCCCGTCTACATTGCCTCTGTGTGCAATATATGTTATTTGATCTCTAGCGATTTTAATATCTCCCAAGTTTCTTTGTAGCCTTCCTTGATATGAAATGCTTCTCCATCAATCGATTTAACTATATCATACAATGGTTGATCGATGCCATGTGGATCACATCTATCGCCAAAAAAGTAATACTTGTCAGCATGATCAAAACTCCAATTAAATATTTGTCCTTTGTTAGCGCCTCGTAATACGATATCGATACTACAATCGCCGCCGAGATAACAATCGAACCTGGGATAGTATTCTTTTATTTGTTTAATCATATTGATTCTTGTTTGATATAAATTATCGAATGCTACAAAACCTTGTCTCATCTCAACACTTGCACCACGTTTTACAAATGAAAGATTTACACTTCCAGGCCTCATCTCTATTGCTTCTTCCCAATCTTGTTTTTGATCAAACATAACTTGATCATATTGGTCTTTTATAAACTCTCTTTCGTTATCAGAAAAATGAAATCTATTAACAACAACTTCACGTCCGTTCTCAGTCCAAATAGAATTGCCTAAACAATGATAACCAATCTTAGATTTTAGAGTTAGGTGAGCGCCTATTTGATTTGCTGTTTTATGTCTAGGAGATCCAGTGACTAGATAGTATTCTTTATCTTTTAGAAATTCTTCAAACCACCACCGAAATTCGTCATTGATAGGCTGGCCGCGGTCGCATAATACTCCATCAACATCGAAAATAAATTTCATACAATATATTTATCCTGTGTATCGCTGGGCGTTTTAATGCAGACGATAGTACAATCTTCATAGAAAGTAGGATCTGCTATTTCGTTAGGTTCGATAATAAATGTATCACCTGCTGTTAATTCTGTGTCACACACGTTCATAGTGCCTTTGATTAAGATGTTGTATTCTGTGCCTTTCTTATGATAATGTGCAGGCCAAACTTCGCCCTTAAGATGTGTAAGTATACCTACTTCAAAGTCTTTGGTCTTAAGTAGACTAGGTTCGAAATCTCCGATTACCCAGCCTCGGTGGGTATCACTGAGTTTGCCTACAATCACTTTTCAAGGTATGCTTGTAAGTCATCAGGTGTCCCAATGAAATGAATCTCACTTTCTTCAATCTCATAGTAACCTGCTGAACCACCGAACCAATTATATGTTGGTCCGATATAATATTCGCCTTTTGATCTTTTTCCAGACTGCATCATCAATCTAGTAGAGTTGATAAAGTCTTTAGATTGTTTCCAATAATGCAAACCAACTAATGCTTGATCACTTACAACTTCTTTCTCTACAATCTCACCTGTTTCTAGGTTGAGATAACTGTGTTTAGGATCATCACTTTTAATAGTAACAATACCTGCATCAAACTCTCTTAGTTTAGTAAATACTTTATCACGTGCCTCGTCACTCCAAGCCATGATCTGATCGCAGTTTGCAATCAATAGTTCTTCGTTTTCAGGGAAAAAGCCTTGTGCTGACACTGCTGTTTCTGCCGCTCCTTGACTTACTCCTGCTAAACGCAATACTCTGCACTCTGGGAACTCTGACTTTAATCTTTCTTCTAATTCATCAACAAAATCATTCTCTGGAATGACAAAGATAAAGTTATGTTCTGGAGAGTTTAACTTGAGACTTCTAGCAGATGCAACTAGCATTGGATCTCCCTTGACATCAATCATGTTTTTTGGGTTATCATAATGATCTTTGAATCGTGTGCCCAATCCTGCGGCAGGTATTAATATATTCATATCTATATTTATTAGGTGTTGACATGGTGGTTAAAAAACTGTATAATAGACTCATATCATCAAAAAGGGCGATTGCTATCATAAGAACCATTGCCCATTTTGATATATACAAATAGGATAAGATTATGACAGACTTTTTTACAGCAGACTTGCATTTTGGTCACAACAATGTGATCAACTTTAAAAACACGGATGGAACAAAAGCCCGTGATTTTGCTACTGTGCAAGATATGGAAGATGCTATGGTTCAAATGCACAATGAGATTGTCAAGCCTACAGACAAAGTGTACATGTTGGGAGACATTGCTTTTAATGTTAGAGGACTTGAGAAAGTTAAGCAAATGAACGGCATCAAAATACTTGTCAAGGGTAACCATGATCAGTTGAAGTTGAGCAAGTACGTAGATGTATTCAAAGATATCAGAGGCTGTCATGTGACTAATGGGTTAGTGTTTACGCATATACCAATACATGTTGATCAGTTGGGCAGATTTGGGTGTAACGTACATGGACATTTGCATATGAATAGAGTGATGTCTATGATAGATCCAACTGTGATTGACCCTAGATTTTTGTGTGTCTCTGTTGAGCATACAAACTTGAAGCCTATTGAGTTTGAAGATATGGTTGATAGAATTGTAGCACAAGGTGGCAAGTTGGGTATGGTGAACGGAAACGGAAGCCAAAAGCAATCTACCCAAAATGCTTTATTTAAGAGTCATTAGGCAGTATAATGTACTACATAAGATGCGAAACGTTAAATTGCTAATAATTGCTAAGGATAGCATCTTACACTTTTTGAAAGCAGACGCTGGCGCCCGTTGAAGGGCTAGGTAAGTCTTAAGATTTGCACTGTTGTTTGCTTTCATTTTTTTTAACTAACAAGGATAGAAATGTACGACAAAATTAATAGATTCGATGTAAAGACCCATGTTTCATTTGTAACGGGAGTCCTTACTAATGACTCAACACGTGGAGGAAATAACAAAATGGTTAATCAACCAGTAGATTCTTGGACAGACGAAGATTGGACTACATTCAGAACAGTTCTTAAACATGAACTACAGTCTAAGACTGCTGAGGTAACGTTCACTAAACTTAATGGTGATGTGCGAGTAATGACTTGTACTCTAAACCCTGAGTTACTTCCTGCAAAGGTCGTCACTGAAGGCGAAGAAGAGAAACCAGCAAGAACAATTAAAAATCCTAATAACAGTTTACCAGTCTACGATATCAATGCAGAAGGCTGGCGTAGTTTTGTTATTAAAAATATTACACAAGTCTTATATAAAGACTAACAAGGCCCGCGGCTGTAACTCAGCTGGATAGAGTACCTGGCTACGAACCAGGAAGTCAGGAGTTCGAATCTCTTCAGCCGCGCCAATCTCAATCTGAAAGAAAAGTTTTACCGCTCTTAGTTCAGTTGGATAGAACAACTGCCTTCTAAGCAGTAGGTCCCAGGTTCGAATCCTGGAGGGCGGGCCAATTAACAGAGGTCACTATGGTGTCAAGTAAAAGAGTATATCGTTTCAGCAATCAGTGGACATATGAAAAGACTGTCTACTTACTACCATCTATTTCAATATCGTTAACTGAACATTGTTTAGATGTTTCATTTCTGTGGTTTAAATTCTACACTTTTCTGGAGTATAGACATGTCTAAAAAGAAACCAAAAATACCCATGAAGGGTGGCGATGAGTTTGATGCTCTTACTACGGCTCGTAAGTATTATGTTTATCTCACTCGTTCCGGTGTTGCTAAGAAAATCAAAAAGAAATACAATAAACGTTTCCGTAGAGTTCAAAAAGAAGAACTACAAAAAGGCGATGAATAGAATTATTCGTATTTGAAATGGGGTTAAATATATATACCCTAGGAGGCGATATGAAGAATATATTAGTTGTGGGATTATCCTGCATGTGTTTATTTTTAGTAGTCATTCAGTCAGTAGAATCTCCTTCTCCGGAAGTCGTTGTATATGTTCCTGCTGATATACAGATCGAATATGTAGAGCCTAAATCAACAGATCCAACTTTACAGATCATGTCATTTCCAGAGCATGGTCTTCAATATAAAGACATAGATGTCTTTTGTCTCGCAAAGAACATCTTCCATGAAGCAGGGATAGAGTCTGACATCGGCAAGTATGCTGTGGCTCAAATCACTATTAATCGTCTACACAGCCCTCGTTATCCAGATAATATCTGTAGTGTGGTGCTAGATCGATACCAATTCTCATGGGCAAACCAAAGGTCCAAACACTGGACACGCCCAAAAGGACCCAATTGGGACGCATCTTATCGTATAGCACTCAATGTGCTAGAAGATGGTGATAGAGTCATTGGCCTAGATAATGCTCATTATTATCATGCTGACTATGTAAAACCACATTGGGCTTCACAAATGACCCCTGTAACCACTATTGGTAGACATATTTTTTACACACGTCACTAAGTCGTTGATTCCCAAAGCAATTTAATTTCACTTTTTTGGAGAAAAAGGTTGACATTGGGTACCCAAACCTGTATAATACATAGTATAAACACTAAAAGAGAGACAAAATTATGGCGTATGTATCACAATCAATGAAGAAAGAACTTGCCCCTGCTATCAAAAAGGTACTAAAGAAGTACAAGGTCAAGGCTTCAATTGCTGTTCGCAATCATTCTACCCTGGTAGTCAACATCAAGCAGGGTGCAGTAGACTTTGGTGATGCACATTACCAAGTAAACACTTACTGGATTGAAGATCATTTTGCTGATAAGCCTGTAGCAAAGAACTTTCTTACTGAATTGCTAGATGCAATGAAGGGTCCTGAGTACTTCAATAATGATGATGCTATGACTGACTACTTTAGCCGTAGTCACTACACAGACATCAATCTGGGTAGCTGGAACTCTGCTTACCAATTAATTTCATAAAAAGTTGAGAAAAAGGTTGACTTTGGGTAAGAAAGGCAGTATAATTACTATATCAAATCAGAGAAGAGAAGAGAAATATGAAAATTGATCCTAAATTAGCAAAAGCGTTTAATCAAGCAGTAACCTTGAATGAGAACCTTGATTCAGAAGGCAACGTAAACTGGAACTTTGTAGATGCTGATTGCTATATGGCAATGACTGCTGGTAGTCCGCTGTTTGATAGCCGAGAAGAAGGTCAGGCATATGTTGATCAGTTTGAGTACTTGGCGGCTTGTTACACAGGAGAGGTAACTCTCGCTGATCGAATTCAACAAGAATTCAAAATTGAGATCGATGGAGAAGACTTCACTTTCTTAACACAGGAAGAGTTAGATGCAATAAGCATCGACAAGAGCAAACCCATTAATATTAGGGAGGTAGTATGAGTTATATTAGGGACGGTGTAGAATACGGACAATCGTCTGATTCTGTCCAATGGTGGGCACAAATTAAAACGCCCAGTGGTTACATTCAACGTGTCGAGGTGACAGCACAAGATGCTATCAGCGCCATGAACATAATGAGATCACTGTATGGCAACCAACTGATTTATGAAACAATAAATCGTTGTTAAAGAATTGTGATTTTGGGTAAAAAAGTGATTGACATTACTAAAATTACCTGTTATCATAGTAAGTGTGGAATGGGAGTTTCACGTAAAATTGTAAGAAAACTTAGTTATATTAATTTTTAGGAGCAACATATGACAACTCAAACTTTTACCGTAATCGGTATTGCAGACCTTAACGGCGACTTCAAAGTTCGCTTCACTAATGATATGGTTCGTAGGATCAAAATCTTTAGTAAGCAAGGTGCAACTCGCTGTGATTTCATCGAACTACCAGAACCAATGACTAAGGTCGATGGTCTCAAGTTCATGGCAACACATCACTTGTTCGAATCAGCAGAAGATCAGGCGACAATCGCTGACACTCTTGCTGACAAAGAGAAGACTTCAGGCAAAGGATCTATTAAAGTGAATCTATCACTTGACGCAATCCTTGAACGTGGCAAAGCACAGCAAGCCGCAGACCAAGAAGTATTGGAGTCAGTGTTGGAAGCAGTAGTAGAGTAATCGAACAGTCTGATTTTTCCGGGTGCCCGGGGGTTTGTACAGACATTAAACAACAATAACCAATAAATGCGAGACACTTTGGTAGTATTTTAAAGTCTCTAACTCAAACTACCACTTATTAAATACAGCAGGCTAGGCTGATGGGAGGACTGTGTAGGACACGCTCCTCGACTAGTACAGGTACTCACAAGTTTACAACACACTAAGATGTCTTGTGTGTACCGATACAAAAACTTTAGTGTGGGAAAGATCCTTAGTGTAACAGCTAGGGATTTTTTTTGGTTTGCTTTTTGTTTAACCTACTCGCCAATCAGTTCCGTCTGAGAATACTGGAAGTGTAAGTGAACCTGCACCTACTAGAACAGCACCAAATGTGCTACCTGCATCTGCGTCAGTTACCATTGATCTTGCACCTGCACCTGCAGTTGCGGCAGTTGGTAATGCTGAAGTTATAACGGGAGTAGTTTGTAGTGCTGTTGCGGCAGAAACATAACTTTGACCAGTAATATTACCTGTTACTTCAAGTGCGGTTAGGGTTCCGACTGTAGTAATGTTTGTTAAGTTTGCACCATCGCCTGAAACATATGTAAAGACACCGCCAGTGCCTGATACATTACCTGCCGCTACGTTACCTGTTACAGTCACTGCTGTTAAAGTGCCGACTGAAGTGATTGCTGGTTGAGCCGCATTAGAAACTGTTTCTGCGTTAGTAGCCTCAGCGGCCTTTGCAAAATTGCTTCCGCCTGAACCTGATAAAATTAGATTACCAACTAATTGAACATTCGCTTTTTTAGTTTCTGGTGTACCGTTCATGTCTACTACAGCGACTATATCGTTGTAGGTCATGTTTGCACTTGTTATATCATTAAGTGCTGTTATTTTAATATTTGTTGCCATTGTCTATTATCCCCTAATAGTATTATTTATTCTTTTATCTAGTTAAACAGCACTATCATCACTGACATAAGACCAACGTGTATTTGTTGTATCATAATATGCCATTTTGCCACCGGGTGTGCTATCGCTAATTGCGATTAATTGTCCTACAACGCCTGATCCAGGTACAGTTGATGCTGTATAGACAGGTACTGTGCTGAACTCAACGCCTATAGTTCCTATAGATGTAATAGGAGTACTTGTAACAGTCAATGTACTACTTGAAACTCCGACACTTTGTACTGTGCCTGAACTACTTTCACTACTGACAGTAACAACACCATTGCTTCCACTTAAAGTGATGCCGTCTCCAGCATTCAATCGTGTAACACCAGTGTTAGTAACTGTAATGTTACCTGCACTAGTAATTGGACCACCAGCAACTGAAACTCCATCTCCAGCAGTTAAGTTGACACTTGTGACTGTGCCTCCTGCTGTACCATTTGCTATTGCAGTAATTCTACCATATGTATCTACAGTCACGTTTGCTTGAGCATACGTACCTGATGTGACTCCTGATGTTGCTAAGTCGATATTGAACGTCCCAGCAGAGACTATAGGCCCGCCTGTGACACTTAATCGTGTAGAATTAGCAATCGCTACACTTGTAACAGTTCCGCCACTGTTACCATTGCCGCCTGTAGCAGAAATAGTAATGTCACCTGTAGTGCCACTAAGTGAAACACCTGTACCAGCGATTAAACTTTTAACACCTGCGTTATCAAAGTATACAGTACCTGATGTTGC
>MDSX01106696.1_pt1 | contig 31331 bp, 32 predicted proteins | sample 811141 | NCBI WGS metagenome assembly MDSX01 (sample SAMN05326642, study PRJNA326480) | marine metagenome | isolation source: seawater | place: Atlantic Ocean: South East | collected 2010
CTTCAGTCTTATCACTAGGATGAGGTCTAACAACTATTTTATAGTTTTTAAATTTTTTTGATAAAAATCTTATTAATTTAATAAAATGATAAACTTTTAAAGCATGGAAGCTTTCCATATTATAAGCAAATTTTTCAACTGATTCTATTTGATGATCTCTTAATCCGGTTGTTGCAAAAATTCTTTCAACAAAAGTCCTTATACCAGTAACGTTGAAGCTTGTTACAAATAATATTTTTTTCTTCGGTTTTTTTAGCTTCTTCTTACTTAAAAATAAATCAAATCTTGGAGAGCCTGTTAATACTGCAACTTTTGTTTTTTTTTTCAGATAATTATAATCTCTTTTACCCCAACAAAAAAAATAACTTAAATAATTAAAAGTTTTTAAATGACCAAATCTTATTTTTGCAAATTGCTCATAACTTTTATTTAGAAGTCCAGACTCCTCGTCTTGAGCTGTAAAAAAGAATTTTTTTTTTTTTAGTTTCTTTATAATTTCAATATTATTTTTAATAGAATTGGCATCTTTCATATGAATGATACCAGGAGGAATTTCATTATTTAATGCCAGCTTTTGTATCATTAATCTGTTAGCAATAATTACGTTGTAACCTTGACTTACAGCTTCAAGAGCCAATAACAACTTAGCCTCTATTTCTCTATTATAAATTTCTAATTCTATATAAAGATTTTTCAATTTAATAAATTTTAATTTAGTAAAACTTTATCATAAATAATATTTATATTTAAAAAGATAAACAATTATTTTTTTTCATATTAAATTTAAGCGAGTTGTTTAAGTAAGTCTTTTAAAGGTATTGTGGCAAACTGGACTTTCGAGGAAACTATCAATATTTAAATTATTCTTCTCAATAAAATTAATTTTTTTAAAAATAAGGTTCAATACTGCTAAATATCTATTTATTTGTTTTTTATTATGTTGGGTTGTTAAGAAAATCATATTTGTTGCTAGAATATTTTTTTTAAGCATTTCTTGAGTAATAAATGTTTTGTATTTCAAGTGATTGTTTTTGAAAACAAAAGATGTCATTGATTCTATACCTTTAATTTGAAAATCAAGATTGTATTTTATTTTTAATTTAAGCCATTCTTTATTTATATATTTTCCTAGTTCAATAATTTTTTTCCAACTTTTAGTTTTTTCCATTTCTTGCAAAGTAGATAAACCTGCAACAAAACCAATTTTTTCACTCCAAAAAGTACTGCTTACAAAACTTTTGTTAGCCTCATTCATTATTTTTTTTCTTCCCAAAACGGCTGTAATTGCATATCCATTTCCCAAAGCTTTTCCAAACATTGCTAAATCTGGATTGATATTAGTTGTCTTGTGAATTCCACCCAAACATCTTCTGAAACCAGTAGTACATTCGTCAAAAATAAGAACTATGTCGTTTTTTTTTGTAAAGTTTCTAACATTTGTTAAAAATTTTTTATCAGGTAGTGTATCTCTACACACTTCCATTATTACCGCTGAAAGTTTTTTTTGTTTATGAATTTTTTTTAATTTTTCAAAATCACCATAATTAAAAGTAGAAGTTAAACCTTTTAATTTTTTAGGTACTCCATCAGTAGACAAACCTTCTAAAAGATGTGTATTAAGATTTTTTGGATTTGCTAAATTTAGAGAAAGATACCAATCATGCCAACCATGATAACCACAAACAGCAATATTATCTCTTTTGTTGTAGGCACGAGCAATTCTTATTGCAATCGCATTAGCCTCTCCACCTGATCTAGCAAATGTACATTTTTTTGCCCAAGGATGAAGTTTAATTAATTTATCAGCCAATAATACCTCATATTTAGAGTTCAGAGTACTCATATTTCCTAATTTCATCTCTGTATAAACTTTTTTATCAATTTTATTATTTGCATACCCAAGAATATTATGTCCAACTATACACATCATATCTAAATATTTATTATCATCTAAATCATTAATAAAAACACCTTTAGCTTTTGAAAAGTAAGTTGGCCATTTCTCAGGTAAAATCATCTCAGGTCTTTTTGATAAAAGCATATTTCCATTTAAAATTATTTTTTTTGCTTTTTTATAAAGGTTAAAACTTTTTTTTGATTTCATTAATATTTGTCTCACTATATAAACTCATATATAACTTAAAAAATATGATTATCTAATGAAAAATGTATTTGTTTTTGGTGGTTCTGGATTTATTGGAACTAATTTAATAGATCTTTTACTAAAGAAAAATTTTAAGGTTTTTAATATAGATATGGTTGGCTACGCTTCTGTACCTGAAAAATTTAAAAAATATAAGAAAAATAAAAATTATTTTTTTAAAAAAATAGATATGGCTGAATATAAGAAAATTGAAAATTTATTTATAAGATATAAACCAAGCTATATATATAATTTGGCTGCCATGTCTCATGTAGATAGATCTATAGACTCACCAAAAAAAACTTTAGAAAATAACATACTCAGCACTTTGAATTTATTGGAAATAATTAGAATTAATAAAAATATCAAACATTTCAAAAGGTTAATACACTTATCTACTGATGAAGTGTATGGAGATGTCCTTAAACCATCAAAAGAAAAAGATACACTAAATCCATCGTCTCCTTATTCGTCATCAAAAGCTTCATGTGATCTGTTAATTAAGTCTTATGTCAGAACATTTAAAATACCATCAGTAATAGTTAGAGCATGCAATAATTTTGGACCATATCAATTTACAGAAAAATTCATTCCAACAATTTTAACAAGTTTTAGACAAAATAAAAAAATTCCTGTTTATGGAAGTGGAAATCAAAAAAGAGAATGGATTTATGTAGAAGATTTTTGTCGAATTTTAATAAATTTTACAACAAAAGGATTAAATGGCTCTGTTTATAATGTAGGAAGTGGAATACAAATTAGCAACATAAAATTAATAAAAAAAATTTATAAGTTTTTAAAATTAGAGAAGTCCTTAAAAAAATATATAAAACATGTGAAAGATAGACCCGGACATGACAAGAGTTATTCTTTAAATTCATCAAAATCAATGAGTGCTTTAAAAACTTACAAAATTAATTCGTTTGAAAAAAATTTATCTTATACAATAAACTGGTATATGAGTAATTTGGGCTGGTTTGACTATACAAAAAAAAACTATAAAGGGCAAAGACTAGGAGTAGCAAAATGACTAAAGGAATAATTCTTGGGGCAGGTACTGGTAAAAGATTATGGCCATTAACAAAACTAATTAATAAACATTTTATGAATATTTATAATAAACCTATGATTTATTATCCTTTATCAATTTTAATACTTAATAATGTTAGAGATATATTAATCGTTTGTAATAAAAATGATCTAAAAAATTACAAAATTTTACTCCAAAATGGTGAAAAACAAGGGATAAAAATAACATATAAAATCCAACAAAAAGCAAATGGAATAGTTGGGGCAATGATGGATTGCGAAAAATTTATTGGTAAAGATAATTTTTTATTAATGTTGGGAGATAATTTTTTTTATGGCAATGATTTGATTAGAAATATTTCAAAAATTGTTAAAGATAATAATACGCCAACAGTATTCACATACCATGTTTCTAATTATGAGAATTTCGGAATTGTTGAATATAATAAAAATAAAACTATAAAAAAAATACATGAAAAACCTAAAAAAAAATATTCAAATAATGCAGTTCTTGGCATGTACTATTTAGATAAAAATGCTTTTTTTTATGGTAAAAAATTAAAAAAATCAAAAAGAGGTGAGTATGAAATATCAGATCTTTTTAATGTTTATCTAAAAAACAAAAAAAAAATCTATTCTAATCATCTGGGTAGAGGGGTGACATGGTTTGATATGGGAACGTATGATGATTATATAAACGCTTCACTTTTTGTAAAAATAATTGAGGAAAGACAAAATCTAAGAATAGGGTCTATAAATGAAGCAGCTTTTGTTACTGGATTAATAAATAAAAAAAAATTCAATGAAATTGAAAAATAATATTGTTTTTGGTGAACCTTGTATTGATGATAATTTTTATAAACACCTCAATTCTAACTTAAACTCTAAATGGATTGGCACTGGACCCTTATCAAAAGAATTTGAAAAAAAATTTTCAAATTATAAAAAAACAAAATATTCTCTGAGTGTTAATTCTTGTACTTCAGCAATATTTTTATCATTAAAAAGTTTAAATTTAAAAAAAAATGATGAAGTTATTACTACACCAATGACTTTTTGTTCTACAGTAAACTGCATAATACACGCTGGTGCAAAACCAATATTAGTAGATATTAAAGAAAGTACGCTAAATATAGATGAAGATAAAATTGAGGAAAAAATTAATAAAAATACTAAAGCATTATTAATTGTGCATTTTGCAGGATTACCCTGCAATATGACTAAGATCAAAAATATTGTGTCTAGATATAACATAAAGCTAATTGAGGATTGTGCGCACGCGATTGAATCCAAATATAAAGGAAAAGAAGTAGGTAATTTTGGTTATTCTGGATGTTATAGTTTTTATGTAAACAAAAATATTACAACTTGTGAAGGAGGAATGATAACTACGAAAAATAAAAATTTATATAATAGTGTTGTAAATAACAGATTACATGGACTTAGTAAGGATGCATGGAAACGTTTCTTTCCAACTAAGCAAAAAAAAAAGATATATTTTTATGATGTATTAGACGCAGGTTATAAATTTAATATGCCTGACTTAAATGCATCTATTGGATTATCACAGTTGAAATCTATAAAACAGTTCTGGCTTAAAAGAAAAAAAATTTATGAAACCTATGTAGAAAAGTTTACAGAATTGCCAATTAAATTTCAAATATTTGACGTTAAAGAAATAACTCATGCTTACCATTTGTTTTTATTTCACATTGATAAAAAAAAAACAAAGCTTACAAGAGAAAAATTAATTCAATATTTGGGAAAAAATAAAATCGGCTTTGGAATACACTATAGGTCAATTAATAGTATGACTTATTATAAAAAAAAATTTAGTTGGTCTAAAAAAGATGCCCCTATAGCTTTTCATGTAGGAGAAAATACGATTAGTCTTCCTTTGTATCCACATTTATCTGATAAAAAAGTTGATTATATTTCTAACAAGGTGATAAATTTCTTTAAAAAAAAATAACTTGTGTATTCTTTCGTTTTTAGAGTTGATAGTGGCAATATCCCCGAACTAGGCACGGGGCATCTTTATAGATGTATTAAAATTTACAATTATTTAATTAAAAAAAAGTAAATAAAAATAGGATATTATTTATAATAAAAACAAAAAGTAATTACAAAAATTCAAAAAAAATATTAAAGCAATTTGATATTAAATATATATCGATTGACTCAAAAATTAGAGATGCTTCTTTAGAAGAAAATTTATTTTTGAAAAAATTTCCTGCAAAAGTTATTATATTTGACAGATTAACTAGAATTAATAATAATTTTTTAAAAAAAATTAAAAAAAATTTTAGAAAAGTTGTTGGTATTGATTTGTTAGCCAACAAAAATAATCAAATAGATCTTCTAATAAATCCTTTAAATAATAATTTTAATGATAGTAAAAAATTACAAAATTTTAAAAATAATATTCTTCCATCTATCTATGAAAAAAAAAATCTTTCAAACAAAAAAAAACCTAAAACAATTTTTACTTTTTTTGGAGGATATGATTTTAAGAAAATTAAAAAAAAAATCTTAAATCTTAAAGTTGTAAATACAAAATTTATGATACCCACAAAAAAAAATTTTTATGAGCAAATGCAGCAATCAGACCTGGTTTTATGTTCTGGCGGATTAACAGTTTTTGATGCAATTTATTTAAATAAAATTGTTATTGCTGTACCTCAATATGAACATCAATTAAAAAATTTAAAAGTACTAAAAAAAAAAGAAATAATATCTATCTGTAAAATAAATAGTTACTTTAATAATAACATGTTAAAACTAATAGAAAAGTCTTTGAATTTCACTTATAATCAAAAACTAGCAATTAAAACAAAACAAAAAAAAATAATATCGAAAAAATCACAATTACAAACATTAGAAAAAATTTATGAATTACACCGCTAATTTTTTTAAAAAAGATTCTTTTAAAAATAAGGTTATTTTGATAACAGGTGGAAAAGGTCAGCTTGGTCAAGACGTATGTAAATTTTATAGAAGTATGGACTGTAAAGTGTATTCCTTAGATAATTCTTTTGATAATAAAATAAAAAAATCTAAAAACTTTACTCAACTTGACCTAGATGTATCAAACCAAAAAGAGTGTGAAAGAATAATTAATTTAATTCATGAAAAAGAAAAAAAAATTGATATTTTGATTAATAATGCCGGTGCTTCTATTTTTACTCATTATATCAAAAGATCAGAAGAAGAATTAGATAACGTATATTCTGTAAATTTAAAAGGCATGATTAACATGATCATAGAAGTAGTAAAAAAACATAAAAAAAAAAATCATTTAAAAATAATAAATATAGGATCAATTTATGGAAGCAAAGTTCCAGATTTTAATATATATAAAAAAGGTGATCGTATAAATTCTGAAATTTATGGCGCCACTAAAGCAGGGGCAATTCAACTAACAAAATATTTTGCAAAAACTTTAGCGGATAAAAATATTCTATGTAATTGCGTTTCACCAGGTGGTATTAAAAGTAGCAAAACTCAAAAAAATAGTTTTCAAAAAAGATATATCAAAAATTTGCAAATAAAGAGAATGGCTAATACGAATGATATAGTTTTTGGTTTATTTTATTTATCACACCCTCAGAATACCTATGTAACTGGGCAAAATTTAATAATAGATGGAGGATATACGTTATGATGTTTAAAAATTCAAAAATTTTCTTTATAGCAGAAGCTGGAATTAATCATAAAGGGTCACTGAAACAGGCACTTAAACTAGTTGATGCTGCAAAAAGAGCCGGAGCAAGTGCAATAAAATTTCAAACATATATAACAGAAAAAAGAGTAAAAAAAAATAACCCTGCTTTTAATATTTTAAAAAAATGTGAACTAAATTTTAAAGAATTTAAAACAATAAGTGATTATTGCAAAAAGAAGAAAATAATTTTTTTTTCAACACCATTTGATTTAGATTCGATTGCGTTCTTAAATGAATTAAAAGTACCTATGTTTAAAATAGCATCTTTTGATATTGAAAATTATCCATTAATAAATGCAATTGTTAAAACAAAAAAACCAATAATTTACTCAACAGGAATGGCAAAATTAAACGCAATAAAGAAACTCAACAAGATTCTTCAAAGAAAAAAAATTGAACAATGTATTTTGCATTGTATTTCTTCATATCCAAATAAAGAGGAAGCATCTTATTTGAATAATATTTCCTTCCTAAAAAAAAATTTTAATTGCTGTATAGGAATTTCTGATCATTCTCAAAAAATTAAAGTTCCCATCTATGGTTTTTTAATGGGAGCAAGGGTTATTGAAAAACATTTTAAGTTATTAAATGATCACAAATGTGTAGATGCTGCAGTCTCATTAGACGAAAAGCAATTTAGCAAAATGATATCAGAAATAGAGTGGGCAAGAAAAATTCAAGGAAATGTAAAATTTGGAATTAAAAATGAGGAAAAGTCAGCAAAAATTTTTTTAAGAAAAAAAATTTACTAATCAATAAACATCTATAGGTAATTATTATTTTTGCAAAGTCGGATTAATGAATTAATTTCATGAATATTAATTTTCAAAATTTTTGAAATTTCAAAAATGTTTCTTTTTCCATTACTATAAGAAATCAAATTCAAAATTTTTTTTGCATATTTTTTATTATTATTTTTAGTTGACGTAGTCGGATATAAATTGATTTTATCTAATTTAGGCTCGCAATAAATCTTAGTTTTGGGGTAAAGACCAAGCTCAAATGCATCAATTATTGATTTAAAGACACTAAATGATTGCTCCATACCTTTTTTAGTAACTAAATTAAGGTTGTCGAGAGAAGTATGGTATTCTGGAAAGGTCCCATATTTTGATCTACAGTATCCAGTTAAAGGAATATTGACTAACGGTGAACAATATTGTCTTTCGTCACTTCCACGACTTAAGTAAGAATATTCTTTCACTTTTTTTTTTGATATCAGAGCACTTTGGAGAGCTTGAGTCGATAAGCAATTTTCATTTTGATTTTTGATAATACTATAATTTTTTTCATCTCCCACACAAGAAAGATTAAATCCTGAAATTATATTTTTTAGTTCGTTTCTATATTTGTTAATATAACAAATAGATCCAATAGTTTCAGGAACTAAGACAAAACGATAAGTAAAGTTTCTATTCTTAATTTTACTTACATATGTCAGTATTTCATTTAACAACACAGGACCCGACAACTCATTATTAGCCATTGATGGATGGCATACATAACTACTAAAAAATATTTCTTTTTTTGATTTACCTTTTAATACAGAGTGAGCAATATTAAGTTTTCCTTCTTTATGGCTGCTATCAATATAAACCTTATACTTTCCTCTAGGAAGTTTTTGGAATTCATTTTTGCTAAGGCAAAATCCCCAATCTTTTTTATAATATGAGGTAACGTAAGGTATTGCATTTGGTTGTTTTTCCAGGATATGAATTTTTTTTTTTAAATCAGTTAAATTTAAAAATTTATTAACATTAATTGAAAAATTTACTAAGTGTAAATTAGATTTGTTAAAACTTGCGAAAACTTTTTTGGTTTTAACATGTTTTATATAAGCTTCCTTAATATGCCATTCTAAAGGAACCTTCCAATCAAAAATTTTTTTTTTACTTTTAAATGATATTATTTTTAAGGAAGGATTAATCTTTTTAAAATAATTTAAAGTATTTAATGTTCCTACTCCTGTTATAGATCGGCAAACTGGAAAAAGTTTTTTAATATGAGAAATCATTGTTATGGAGTATTAATATACTAATTATTTGATAAAAAATGAAAAAAAAAAATCTTATAACAGGTGTCGCTGGTTTTGTTGGATTTAGCACATGTAGAAAAATTTTAGAAAAAAACGAAATTGTAATAGGCATAGATAATCTAAATGATTATTATGATGTTAAAATTAAAAAATCAAGATTAAAAATTTTAAAAAAATATAAAAATTTTATTTTTTTGAATTTGGACTTAAAAAATAAAAAAATTTTACTTCTAAAATTAAAAAAATATGAATTTGTCTCTATCTTTCATTTCGCAGCACAAGCAGGCGTAAGACATTCGCTTTTAAAACCAAAAGATTATGTAGATAATAATATTGAGGCAACTTTTAATATTCTTGAATTATGTAAAATAAAAAAAATTAAACATCTTATATTAGCATCAACTAGTAGTGTTTATGGCCTGACAAAAAATAAAAAAATTGATGAAAGTTTTAATACTGATAAGCCTTTGCAATTTTATGCTGCTACAAAAAAATCTTGTGAGTTAATGGCTCATTCATACGCAAATATATATGGGCTAAAGGTTTCGGTTTTAAGATTTTTTACTCTATATGGACCATGGGGCAGACCGGATATGGCCTTATTTAAATTTACAAAAGGTATTTTAGAAAAAAAATTTATCTCAGTTTTTAATTATGGTAATCATGCAAGAGATTTTACTTATATTGATGATGCTGTAAGGGCAATAGTATTAGTTGGAAAATTAAAATTTAAAAAAAATCAATTTTATAGAACATTTAACGTTGGAAATGGTGAATCTGTTGAATTAAAAAAATATATTAATGAGATAGAAAAAAATCTTAAGCTGAAGGCTAAAATAAATTATTTACCAATGCAACAAGGAGATGTAAAAAAAATATTAAGTGATAATTCTAAATTAAACAAATTTAAGGAATTTAAAAAAAGAACCCATTATAAAATAGGAGTAAAGAAATTTATAGATTGGTACAGGGATTATTATAACTGATTAAATGCATATAATTATATTCTCACGCCTAGGATCCAAAAGACTTAAAAATAAAGCAAAGATTACTTTAATTAATAAGAAAACATTAATTGAACACGTAATTGATCAAGCTAAAAAAATATTACCAAAACAAAAAATAATTTTAGCCACAACAAAGAAAAAAGAAGATAATTACTTGTGCGATGTTGCAAAAATGAAAAATATTAATTTTTTTAGAGGAAATGAAAACGATGTATTAAAGAGGACAATTGATTGCTGTAGACTATATAATGTTAAATATTTTTTAAGATATTGTGGTGATAGGCCAATTGTAGATATATTAAAAATAAAAAAAATAATCAAAAATTTTAAAAATTTTAATCAATATGATCTTATATCAACAAACAATCAAAAAGAAAAAATAGATCAAGGGCTTACTATTGAATTTATTAAGTCTGAAGTATTAAATAAAATTGCAAAAAAAAAAATTGTTAGGAAGGATAATGAACATATAACTAATTATTTGTATAATAATTACAAAAATTTTAAAATTTATAAGATTTCTTTCTTAAAAATATTCAAAAAACAATATAAATACACTATTGATTATAAAAAAGATCTTAAAATAGTAAATTATTTAATCAAAAATTACGATGAGAATAAATTTAAAAATATAGTTAAATTATATGATTATGCAGAAAAAAAATATAATTAGCGTATATATTGCTTCAAAAAATTACGGAAAATATTTAAAAAAATCAATAAATAGTGTCTTGAATCAAACATTTAAAAGCTGGCATTTATTTTTAGTCAATGATGGTTCAACAGACGATACCTTGAAAATTTATAAAGATTTTAAAAAAAAAAATAAAAAAAAAATTACAGTTATAAATTTTAAAAAAAGTATTGGTCTTCAAAAATTATCTAATCATATTTTAAATCTTACTAAAAGTGATTTTATTTTTAGATTAGATGCAGATGATTGGTTGAGCGAGTATGCATTAGAACTAATGTTAAATAAAATTAGTGAAAACAAGAAAATTGGATTAGTCTATTCAGGATATTTCTATACAAATTCAAATGAAATAATTTTAGGTGTTGAAAATAATTTTGACTTAGTAAAAACTGAAATTGTGCCACCCCACGGTGCTTGCTGTTTAATTTCTGTAAAAAGTTTAAAATCAGTTGGTGGATACTCTACAGAATTTAAAGCTCAGGATGGTTGGGATATTTGGTTTAAATTAAGAAATAAATTTCTTTATAAATGTGTTCATTTACCATTATTTTATTACAGAAAACATGGTCATTCTTTATCAGACAATTATAAAAAAATTTTAAAGGAAAGATCCAAAATTTTTAAAAAAAATGAAAAAATAAAAAATACAAAAAAACTAGATGTCTTAGCGATAATTCCAGTAAAAACTAATTATAAAAATAATAAAAATGTTCCATTTATTAAATATAAGTCCAAAACATTAATCGAAACAGCTATTGATATGGTGAAAAATTCAAAAAAAATAAATTATTCAATTATATCTTCTAATGATCAAAAATTATTAAAATTTGTTAAAAATAAAACAAAAAAATTTAATATGTTTAAGACACATAAAAGGACATCAAAATTTAATACAGGTATTAATAAAATAGAGGACATATTGTTGGACTCTTGCAAGTACTTTAAAAAAAATAATAAAAAAAATCCTGATATCGTAGTATTTATTAATATCCATACTATTATAAAAAATAAAAATTATTTAGATCAAATAATAGATAATCTTATTGCAAGCGGTAAACTGTCAACTTTTTCAGTTTTAAAACAATCTGATCCCTTATTTTTACTCAAAAGAAAAAATTTTTTCTGTATCAATAAAGGTAGATTTGATAATCTGGAATATAATAATGAATTAACATATAGATATGATAATTCATTATTTGCTTTTTGGTTTGAAGCTTTAAAAACTAAATCTATATTTGAAACAAGTATTAGTTTTAATGAAAATAGCAGGGATAATATTGTCAATATCTTATAAATTATGCACAAAAATTCTTTAGTTCAATTATTTACAAATAAAATTAATAGAAAAAGATTAAAAATAGGTATTATTGGGTTAGGGTATGTTGGATTACCATTGCTTTATGCATTTTCTAAAAATAAGAGAACTAAAGTATTTGGATTTGATAATGATAAATCTAAAATTAAAAAATTAGTTTTAGGTAAAAGTTATATTAATTATTTTAAAAAAGAAAATATTCATGAAATGATTCTAAATAAAGTTCAATTTACTTACAACTTTAGTAGAATTAAAGAAGTTGATATTATTATATTATGTTTACCGACTCCTTTAAAAAAAAATAAAGTACCTGATATGAGTTATATAAATAATTTTCTCAAACAAAACTCAAAGTATTTTCAAAAAAATCAGGCTATATCTTTAGAAAGTACTACATATCCTGGTACGTCAAGAGAAATAGTTTTACCGCATATACTTAAAAAAAAGTTTATACCTGGTCAAGATTTCGCACTTATATATTCTCCTGAAAGAGAAGACCCGGGTAACAAGAAATTTAACTTATCAAAAATTCCCAAAGTAGTTGGAGGCTTAACTAATAATTGCAAAGATATTGGCTCAAAAATTTATTCATTATTAAATATTAAAATAATTAAAACTTCATCAATTGAGATAGCTGAATTTACAAAAATACTTGAAAATGTTTACAGGTCAGTAAATATTGGATTAGTTAATGAGCTCAAAATGCTATGTGCAAAAATGAAAATAGATATTTTTGAAATTATTAACGCTGCAAAAACTAAGCCGTTTGGTTTTCAAGCATTTTATCCAGGACCTGGATACGGAGGTCACTGCATACCTATTGACCCATTTTTACTAAGTTGGGTTGCAAAAAGATATAATTTTGAAACAAAATTTATTAAATTATCTGGAGAAATTAACTCTAGAATTATTTCTAGTATAGAAAAAAAAATTATAAAAATAGTTAATAAAAAAAGTGAAAAAATTTTGATATTAGGTGTTGCTTATAAAAAAAATGTTGATGACTATAGAGAGTCTCCAGCACTCGTTTTGATGAACAAATTATCAAAAAGAAAAATAAATTTTGATTACTATGATCCTTATGTAAAAATAATTAATAAATCAAGATCTTTAAAAAAAATTTCAAACATAAAATCAATCAAATTAAATTATAAGAATATTCCTTCTTATGATTTAGTTGTATTAATTACAGATCATGATTTGATTGATTATAGTAAATTACAAAAATATTCAAAATTAATATTAGACTCAAGAGGTGTATATAAATATTGTCAATTTAGTAATGTTATTTCAATATAGCTTAAAAAATATTTGTATTAATTGTTTAAGATGTTAAAAATTTTATAAAAATTAATTAAATTGTAAAATAAATTAAATAAGTAAAAATATATGAAGAATAAAATAATTATTAAAAAAATCATAGATAATTTCTTAATAAAAAAAGAGGGTAAGTCTATTTTGCAAAATATAGAAAAAAAAAATTTAATAAAAGATGGGTTGATTGACTCATTAGATGTTTTATTTCTAGCAAGCGAAATAGCTAAAAAAACAAAAAAAAAAAATTAATATTTCTCAAAGTAAAAATTTTAACAAATTTAAAAAATATAAAGATTTAATTAATATTTAGATAAATATTTGTGGAACTTCATCATATTGGCATAGTTTGTAAAGAAAATCAAATCGATAAGTTTTATTTTAAACCTAAAAAAAAGTTTATATATCATGACAAAGTTCAAAATAACAAATTAATAATAGGATTTAATAAGTTTAACAATTTATGGATGGAGTTTGTTGTTCCACAAAATAAAAACTCAACGGTCTATAATTTTTTGAAAAAGCATGGACCTGGAGTCCACCACTTCGGATATAAAACAAAAAAAATTGATGAAAAAAAAAAGATTTTAAAAAAAAAAGAGGGCTTTTTTTATGTAAACTCCTACACCATAAATGTTCCATGTTTCGGTGGTTTAATTAAGACAATTTTTTTTTATAACAATAATGTTATTATAGAGCTTTTAGAAAATGTTGATAAAAAATAATCTTTTAATTGAGCAAATACTTAAAAATTATAATAAATATCCTAATAGAAAAATTATATTTGATAATAAAAAATCTCTAACATATAAAAAATTAGTAAATTTAGCTTTAGCTAATTCGTATAATTTAAAAAAAATTAAATCCAACTATATCCCTATTATAATAGATAGAAATGTAGAGTCAGTAATTGCTATATTATCTGTAATTTTTGCAGGAAAAATTTTTTGTCCAATTTCAAATTCATTTCCAAAGGAAAGAATTAATTTATTCTTAGAAATGTTAAAATCTTCATTTTTAATTAATTGTTCTAAAAAAAAATATAGTATTAAGAACCAAAAAAAAATAAGTTTAAGTTTAAAGTTAAGTGACATATCATTTAATGTTAAAAGTCCAGATAAAAATTTTTATTTACTTTTTACTTCTGGAACAACAGGTCACCCTAAAGGTGTAAAACTTTCATATGAAAATATATTAAATACTCTTGTTTGGTCAAAAACATATTTAAACTGGAATAATCAAAAAATTGGAATAGCTACACAATTTTCTTTTGATATATCAATGTTTGATTTGTTTTCAGGCTTATATTTTGCCACACCAATGTACATTTTGAGTGAACCAACAAATCCAATAATTAGCCTTAAAGAAATTAGAAAAAATAAAATAACATCAATTTTTTGTGTTCCAACCTTTTTTTCTAATTTTATAAAATATGGATTTATTAAAAAATCATTTAAACCTTTAAAACAAATAATATCTGGTGGAGATTTTTTTGCAAATAAAGATGTTTACACGTGGCTTAAGTATAAAAAAAAAATCACCATTTTTAATGTTTGGGGTCCAACTGAAACATCGATAGTTAATACCATGTATAAGATTAAAAAAAAGGATATTAAAAAAATTTTAAATGGAAAAAGTATTCCAGTAGGCAAATCACACCCATTAATGGAATTGAAAATTTTAAAAGATAAAAAGGAGATAAAAAGAAATAAAGTTGGTGAAATATGTATGATTGGAAAAAGTGTTAGTTTAGGCTATTTAGGTAATAGTAGAAATTCAAAAAATTATTTCCTTCATAAATCAAAAAAAGCATATCTCACAGGCGATTTAGGATATCTAGATGATCAAAATTATTTACATATTATAGGGAGAAAAGATAATACAATAAAAATTTCTGGTTTTAGAATAGACGTTTTGGAAATTGAAAACTTAATAAATTTCAACTTTGTGAATACTAGGGCATATTTGTTTAAATCGAAAAGACTAGGTTTAGATATATTATGTCTTGCGATAGAAACTAGAAACATAAAAAAAGAAAAAATTTTAAATTTTTTAAAAAGAAAATTACCAAATTACTTTATTCCAAAAAAAACTATTTTGTTCAAAAAATTTCCATTAAACCAAAATAATAAAATTGATAGAAAAAAAATAGAGTCAAACTTTAATGAAAGATAAATATGTTATATTAGTGATAGGAGAGTCAACAGGTTTAGAATGTTTAAAAAATTTTATTAAAAATAAAAATATAAATATTTATTTAGTAATAAGTGTAGATGAAAAGTATAATTTTATTATAAAAAAAATATGTGATAATAATAACATCCAGTTTATTACCAAATCTTATTTTAATAAAAAAAAACAAAAATTATTATTTGATGATGATAAAAGATATATTTTAATAAGTATTTTTTCAAATTTAATATTGAATAAATATTTTTTAAAAAATTTTACTGGAAACGCTTTCAATCTTCATCCAGGAATTTTACCATTTTATGCAGGTAAAAATTGTGTATCAGGAGCCATTTATAATAATGAAAAATTTGCCGGTGTAACACTACATAAAATCACAGAAAAAATTGATGCTGGACAAATAATAAGTCGTAAAAAAATTAGAATAAAAAAAAAAGATAATCTTCTACAACTCATGTTTAAGTTAAGATTAGTTGGCATTAAAATTGTCAATGAATTTATAAAAGATATTCAATTAAATAAAAAAATAATTAAAATTAAAAACAATGCAAAGATGAGAAAAAAGTTTCCGAAAAAAATACCAAACAATGGGTTAATAAATAATAGAATAAAGATAAAAGATTTTGAAAATTTATTTAGGGCTAGTGATTTTGGGCCATACGATAATACTTGGGGTAATATATTTTTCATGTATAAAAATTGTAAAAAATACGTTGTAAAGGTAGAAAATATTTGTTCTGATTTTAAAAAAAAAACACAATCAAAATTTGTTACTAGAATTGATAGTAAAATATTTAACTTATTAATTGAAAAAAAAATTTTTACAGTTTTTACAAAATAGATGATCGAAAAATTAGATTATTTTTTTAAAAAAAAAAATTTGTATGATGCTAAGTATATTTACATATATAGTGATTTTCGAATTTTTTTCGAAAACTACAAGGATGAACCAGTTAAATCAGTCGAAAAATTTTTAAAATTATTTACTAATAAAGGAATTACATGTGTTGTTCCATCATTTTCATATACGACTTCAGGTATTTTTGATTTAAAAAAAACAAAATCAAAAGTAGGTTTTCTATCGAGTTATATAATTAAAAATTTAAAACATGAAAGATCCGAGCACCCTTTATTTTCTTTTGTTGCGATTGGTAAAAATAAAAAAATAGTTAAGAATATTGGAAAATCTGCTTTTGGTAAAAAAAGCGTTCATTATAAACTTTATAAAAAGAATACTTATTTTTTAAATCTTTTTAGACCTTTAAAAGAAGGAAACACATTAGTTCACCATATTGAACAAATGAATAACGTTAAATATAGATATGATAAATCTTTCAAAACAAAAGTTTTAATTGGTAAAAATAAAGTTTTGAACAATTATAAAGCATTTTTAAGAAAGTCAGTCGATGATAAAAATTATGCTTTTACTTTTAGAAAAATTAATAAAGACTTAATGAAAAAAAAATTTATGAGTCATATTGTTTATAAAAAATCAAATATTAATATATATAGCTATGATAATTTTTATGAATACCTTAATTTTTTGATTAAAAAAGATAAAAATATATTTGTTAAAAAAAATACTTAAGATTTAATTCTTGATTACACATAAGAGTCTCAGAATATTTTTCATTTGTTGATTGCATAATACAAAATAAGTAATATTGTTAAATAATAATGAAATTAAAAAATTTTTTAATAAAATTGTCGAGAGTGATTTTTTGGCTTATTCCAGTTGAGTTTAAAAAAAATAAACTTCAAGATGAAGTAGAGTCTCAATTAAAAAAAAGAATAATAAATAATTTAGCAGAAGAGACGTTTAATAACTTTAAGGAAGACTTCAAAAAATCTGTACTTTTTTACGATTATAAGGAAACTAGAGAATATGCTGTAAAAACGTCTTTGTTAAATGATAATAGTAAAGATTATTATAATTTAGAGTTTGGTGTTTGGAAAGGTGAAAGTGCGAACTTATTTTCTAAATATGTAACAAAATTATACGCATTTGACGGTTTTGAAGGTTTAAAGGAAGATTGGTCAGGCACAAGTTTCGGGAAAGGAAGTTTGAATTTAAATAAACAAATCCCAAAACTTAATTCTAATGTGGAGCCAATTGTTGGCTGGGTGCAAGATACCTTAGTTGATTTTTTAAAAAAACATAATCCAAAAGTAAATTTTGTCCATTTGGATATGGATACTTATGGTTCAACTAAATATACTTTAGAGAAGTTAAAGCCTTATTTAGTAAAAGACGCTATTATAATTTTTGATGAATTATATAATTTTATAGGTTGGGAAAATGGAGAATATAAAGCTCTTAAAGAAGTATTTGAAAAAAACGAATATCAATATAAAGCTTTCAATGTTAATGGTTGCAATTCTGTTATTCAGATTAAATAAATTTTATAATTTCAATATATGATTATAGCTGAAATTGGGTGGAATTTTTTAGGAAATTTAGAACTAGCAAAAGAAATGATTGATAGCGCCAGTGAAGCTGGTTGTAAGCACATTAAATTTCAAATATGGAATCCCAAAAATTTGATTAAAGGCTCTTGGGACAATGATGGTCGAAGAGAAATATATAATAAAGCTTATTTAAATAAAGATAGATACATTGAGTTATATAATTACTGTAATGAAAAAAATTTAACCTGTTTTGCATCTGTTTTTGATGATGAGGGATATAAAATATTGAAAAGTGTATCTAAAAAATTTATCAAAATCCCTTCAGTTGAAGCTTATGACATTGATCTAATTAAAAAAAGTTTAAATGATTTTGAAAATGTTATAGTTTCTACAGGTGCATTAAAAAAAAATTGAATTAGATAATTTAATCAATTTAAAAAATTATAAAAATCTGACATTGTTGCATTGTGTAAGCTCATATCCTCTCAATTACGAAAATATTAATTTTGAAAAATTTCATTATATAAAAAAAAAATTTAATAACGTGGGTTATTCGGGACATGCAGAGGGTATAGAAGATGCTATTTATGCATTAGCACTTGGAGCAACTGTAGTTGAAAAACATTTTACCATAGATAATTCGTTAGAAGGAAGGGATAACAAATTTGCTATATTGCCAAGTCAATTGAAAATTATTTGTGAATTTGAAAAAAAAATAAAAATTATGAATCAAGTTAATAAAGAAAATTACGACTTACAGGATATAGAAGAAGATGTTTATAACAATTATAGAGGTAGATGGAAAAATTAAAATTCTTAATCATTAACTAGAATGACCACAATAAAAAAAGATGATTATTTGATTTTTCATGAATATATAAAAAAAAATAAAGCAGCTCTTTTCAAAAAACATAAAAAAAATTTTTTTTTAAATTATACAGTAACACTCAAAAATTTAACAATTCTATTAAATAGATATCACAATTTAAAATACAGCATCAAAGATTGGGAAATAGTGATTGGCCCTTGGCTTTTTTTAATATTAAATATTTTTTTTTTTTATGATTCATTTCATTTAAATAAAAAAAAAAAATTAAGAAATAAAAAACTTTTTAAAGATACTAATTTATCTTACACAGTTCCATCTGATTTTGATGATTTTTATAATTCAATTTCAAATTATGAATTTTTCATTCGACATTTTTTTACCTTGTATAGTCCTAAATTAAATCTCAAATATAAAAAAATTATAGAAATTAAAAAAAAATCATTTTTAAAAAATTTTTTAAATTTAATTATTAAAAAAATTTGCAGTGAAAAAAGTATAATTTTCAATGATCTTAAAATAAATAAAATTGATATGATCAAAATAATTTTACTTAATTCATTTAAATTTTTACCATTTTATTCAAAAAATAATTCAGAAAGTTTTACAAAAATTAAAAAAGCAATCGAAAGAAAAAATTTTTTTTTAAACTTAGTCAAATTTAAAAATATGGAAAAAAGATTTATTTCGTTTCTCATGCAAACAATGCCATCAACCTATTTAGAAAATTTTTCTGTAATTAGAAATTATGCAGTATTAAACTTTCCAAGATCTGGTTTTTTTTTAACTGAAAGCTCTTATATTAATGATGATTTTTTTAAGATCAATTGTTCTTTATCAAAAAAAAGAAATTTGCTTATCTTGCAACATGGTGGAAATATGAGATTGTATCAAAAAAATCTTCATGATTTATTGGAAAATAGAATTTCAAAAAAAATTTTAGTTTGGGGTAAAACAAAAAAATATAAAAAAGAAATCTTTTTTCCTTCTACTAGATTAATAAGATTTAAAAATATGATGGCTAAACAACAGGTTAAAAAATGTAAATATAAATATTGTTTAATTTTTGAACCAATAAGAAAATTTAAAATTCAGTTTTTTAAGACTAATCTACCAATAGAAAACCTGATTGAAATAATAAAATTTTTGAAAAAAATAAAAGAAAAAAATTTTTTGTTAAAATTACATTATGAAAGAGAACAAAGTAATTCTATATCTGAAAATGAAATAGTGAAAATATGTAAAATAAAAAAATCACATATAACAAAGAATTTTGATAAAGTGTTGAGGTCTGAGATAATAATTTTTAATTATTTGTCAACAATGATATTTGAGTTATTACAAATAAATAAACCTTTTGTTGTTATCATTAAAAATGAAGATCATTTTTTTTCAAAATTAGGATTGTCTTTAATTAATGATTTAAAAAAAAATAAATTTTTATTTAGAGATATAGAGGAATTTTATTCATATTCTAAAAATATAGATATTAATTCGTGGTGGTACTCTCAGAAAAAACAAAATTTTTTAAATAAACTCAAAAAAAAATATTCTTTCATTGATGAGCATTTTTCGTTCAATTTGATAAAAAATAAGATATAAAAATATTTTACTGTTATTTATTGTAAATTAACTATGTGGTTGTGTAATTATTAACTATCGAAAGATTAATATTTTATAAATTCTAAAATCTATGAAAGTTGTATTATTAGCTGGTGGACTTGGAACAAGATTGGCCGAAGAAACTGATAAAATACCAAAACCCATGGTTCAAATTGGAAATTTACCAATTTTAATTCATATAATGAGAATTTACAGCTTTTATGGTTTTAAAGATTTTGTAATTTGTGGAGGTTATAAACATGAAGAGCTAATAAGATATTTTACAAATTATCTGGATTTTAAATTAAAAAAAAAAAATAAGCATCAGCACATTTTTTTCTCTACAAATAAGAGCTGGAAAGTAAATATTGTTTTCACTGGAACAAAAACGAATACAGGAGGTCGCATATTGAAGATTAAAGATCTTATAAAAGAAGAATCTTTTTTTATGACATACGGTGATGGTCTAGCAAATATTAATATCAAAACCTTGTTGAATTTTCATAATAAAAATAAAAATATTGTAACTATGACTGCTGTTAAGCCACCAGGAAGATTTGGAGTTGTTAAGATTAACAAAACAATTGTAACTAAATTTCAGGAAAAAGTTGATAATAAAAATGTTTGGATTAATGGAGGTTTTTTTGTAGTTAAAAATGAAATTTTTAAATATATTAAAAAAGATAAAGATTCTTTTGAAAAAGATGTTTTAACAAAAATCACTAAGATTAAAAAATTGAATGCTTATAAACACAATAATTTTTGGCAGCCAATGGATACACTTAGAGATAAAAATGAGCTAAATGAAATTTGGAAAAAGGGAAAAGCACCATGGAAAAGATCAGAAAAAAAGTAATTATAACAGGAAACCTAGGATATGTAGGCTCTGTATTGACAGATTATTTAATTAAAAAAAATTATGATATTATAGGTGTTGATCTAGGATGGTTTAAAAATGATACAGTTTTAAAGAATAAAAATAATAAATTTAAACAATATTTTAAATCATTTTCAAATATTACAGAAAAAGAAATTTCAAAAGTAGATTATATTGTTCATTTAGCAGGTGTCTCTAATGATCCAATAGGAAATGAGTTTAAAAAAATTACTAAAAAAATAAATGTAAAAGAAACTAAAGAACTTATAGACAAAGTATCAAAATTTAAAAATATTACATTTGTATTTGCTTCTTCATGCAGTGTGTATGGGTTCGCTGAAAACATATATAAGACAGAAAAAAGCAAAACTTCACCATTGACTGAATATTCTAAATCAAAAGTGATAATTGAAAATTATTTAAAAAAAAAAAAAATTAAATCAGTAATATTACGATATGCTACTGCTTGTGGAGTTTCTCCTAGATTGAGATTAGATCTAGTTCTTAATGATTTTGTTACAAGTGCAATAAAAAAAAATAAAATTGAGATATTAAGCAATGGAAAACCAAAAAGACCTTTAATAGATGTTTTTGATATGTGTAGTGCAATTTTTTATTCCTTAAAGGGTTATTTGTCCAAAAAAAATAAAGTTCAAATTTATAATGTTGGATCAACTAAAAATAATTTTTCAATTTTGCAAATTGCTAAAAAGGTGAAAAGAAATTTTAACGGTAAGATAGATATTTCTGTTAACAAAAAAATTTCAAAAGACAAAAGAAGCTATCTAGTTAATTTTAGAAAGTATGAAAATACATTAGGAAAAATTTTAAAGTTTAAATCTATAGATCAAAGTATAAATGAATTAATTAAATGCATCAAAAATAATGATAAAATAAAAATTAACTTTAGAAAAAGTGATTTAATTAGGCTCAATAAACTTAGAAAAATATTATGATTAAACCAAAGAAAATAAGAATAAAAAAATTTGAGGATAAAAGAGGGAGTTTCATAAAAATTTTAAGTTATCAACAGAAAAAAAAAATATTTAATAATAAAGTCGCTGAGATGAACTTATCTATCAATAAAAAAAAAGGTATTATTAGAGGATTGCATTATCAATCAAAATTTAAGGAAAAAAAATTAGTTTTTTGTTTAAAAGGTAAAATAGTAGATTATTGTGTAAATGTTAAAAGTAGCAAAATTTATAAATTTAATTTAAAAGAAAATGATAATTATGCATTACTAGTTCCAGAAAATTATGCGCATGGTTTTCAAACTTTAAAAGATAACACTGTGTTAATTTATATACACAGTAATTTGTATTCAAAAAATTATGAAAAAACCCTTAATCCATTAAGTAAAAAACTTAACATCAATTGGCCAATAAAAAAAATTATTATTTCTAAAAAAGATAGAAACTCATGATAAAATGTATTTCTTGTAAATCAAAGAATTTATACTCTATTTATAACTTTGGCAAACTGCCTTTATCTAATGATTTTGTAAAAAAAAGGTTTGCCAAGAAGATTAAAAAATATAAGTTAAATATATTAGTTTGCAAAAAATGTTTTCTTGTACAGAATGAAAATTTAGTCAAAGAAAATTTAATTTTTAATAGAAAATATCTTTACCACAGCTCTTACTCAAAATTATGGTTAGATCATGCGGAAAAATTATCAAATTTATTAATTCGAAGATTTAAAATAAAAAAAAAATCTTTTGTAATAGAAATTGCATCTAATGATGGATATTTATTAAAAAATTTCAAAAAAAAAGGAATCAACCACCTTGGTATAGAACCAAGTAAAAGTGTAAATGATGTTGCAAAAAAAAAAGGTATCAACACATTAAATTCTTTTTTTGATAATAAGATTTTAAATTCAAAAAAAATAAATCATAAGCCTGATTTAATAATTGGTTTAAATGTTTTGGCTCACACCCCAAATCTTACAGAATTCATTACCACATTAGACAAAATAATGAGTGATAGTTCAGTTGCTGTTTTCGAAGTACAATATTTGCTTAATATATTTAAAAAACTTCAATTTGATACGCTATATCACGAACATTATTCATATTTTTCGATTTTTTCTATCTTTGAACTGTTAAAAAAAACTAGCTTATCAATTTTCGATGTACAGCACACAAAAACACATGGTGGCAGTATTAGAGTCTATATAAAAAAAAGAAAAATTATTAAATCACATGAGCATTTGCATGTAAAAAAAATGATAAAAAAAGAGGAAAAATTGGGAATTTCAAGAATATCTTTTTATAAAAAATTTAAAGGTGATTTAAAAAAACTAATTAACTCCAATAGAAACTTTTTCAAAAACAACAAATCTAAAGTAATAGGATATGGTGCTGCTGCAAAAGCAACAATATTCTGTAATGTTTTAAAATTAAATAAAAAAAATATCAAATTTATCGTAGATAAAAATAAGTTTAAGCAGAACAGACAAATACCAGGGACAGATATTGATATTACAGATGATAGTTATTTAGTTAAAAATCCACCAAATTATTTGTTAATTTTTCCTTGGAATTTAAAAAAAGAGATAATTAATGACTACAAAACTTTATTAAAAAATTGCAAATTTTTGACTTTTGAGCCAAATTTAAAAATATCAAATTAAGCAATTCTTGTTAAAACTTTACAATGTTAGAATATTCAGCTTGATTGAGTTATATTTTTTTAAATCTTTTATAATCTCATTTCTATAAGCAGGATTTGAAATAATAAGGATATCATTTTTTTTAACTTTTTTTGCAAAAAATTCTTTGGATTTTATTTTAATTAATGAACCGGGTAGATATTTATCGATCTTATTTGGGTTAATATCAATGGCAAATTTAATTTGATCAATTAAAATATTATTTTTTTTGCAATAGTTTAAAAAAACACATCCTTTAGTGCCAGCACCCCATATATAAATCGAATTTTTGCCTGCTATTCTTTTTATTTTTTCTATTTTGTTTACAGTATTTGGAAATAAATTTTCAAAAGACTTGTATTCCCAATTTTTTGAGTAATAATCTAATTTAAAATTTTCATTTAGATTTTCGATATTTGCAATTATATATTGATATTGTTTTTTGAAAAGTAAACCTTGTTCCTTTTTACCCTTAAATAATTTATGAAGAGTAGTTTGAGTAAAATAATTAACATGTTCATAAGTGATATCAAAAAAGGCTTCTTTTTTTTTAATCCAATTATATTCAGGCACTTCAATATAAATTTTTGATTTTTTAAAAATAGATTTAATTAACAACAAGAATTCATATGGTTTTGGAATATGTTCTAACACATGTCTGAGAATAATCATATCAGAAGAAATTTTATCTTTAAAAGTAAGGTATCTTTTTTTTATTAATCTACTTTTTCCTTTGTAAGAGGTATCAAAACCTGTCACGTCATAATTACTATTTTTTAAAATCAAATCTATAAATTGCCCTTGACCACATCCAACTTCTACAATCTTTGAATTTTTTTGCAGATGTTTTTTAATTTTTTTAAATACAATTGACATATGTTTTTTAAATTCTTCAGAATATGATTGGCTGTTATCATAATTCTTGTCATAATTTATTTTACTTTCATCAAAAGCTTCATTTTCTAAAAATTTTAAATTTTCATTGTATCTTAATGTCAAAGGAGCTAAAATTTGCTTACTTTTTCGATTTTTAAGTGGTGAGTTTGGTGTAGAGGGAAGATAAATTTGGTCTCCAATATCACGATTTCCCCAAAATTTCATTGCTTCGTATTTTGGGTAAGAATAGTAACCTAGATTAAGTTTAATTTTTTTATTTTTTTTAATTAAAATCTTTTTTACCAAATCTTTTAATTTAATTGGATGTCCACTACAAATATTATAAATCCCATTTTGTTTATTTTTAAAAAGAATATATAGTTGTTCAACAACCTTTTCGACTGGCATGAAGTCTCGATATTGATTTCCCTTACTCATTTTAAAGGTTTTGTGATTTTGATTAATTGAATTTTCTAAATCGGCGATAAGAGATTTTTTATTTTGACCTGCTCCATACATATAAAATAGCCTAGCCCATTTTAAATTTATTTTTTTTTTATTAGATAAATTTTGAATTTTTTTTCTTAACAAATCTTTTGCTTTAGCATAAGGGGTTTGGGGGTTAGTTTTTGTGTGAGAATATAATTTACCATTTTGTTTACCATATTCAAGACATGTCCCTGTAATCATCAAATTATAAACACCTTTTGAAACCATATATTTAATGAATTCAAAATTACTATTTAAGTTATTTTCAATGTGATAATTGGACTCGAAATTTGGTAAGTCTTGCCAAGCAAGATGAATTAAAAAATTAGATTTTAAATTTTTTAAACACCATGTTTTTTGATCATTTAAATCAAATTTTAAGAATTTGATTTTTTTAAACCATTTAAATTTTTTTATTCTCTCTTTGCTTCTACCAAGAATAGTGATTTTGTAATTTTTATTTAAAAAATATGGCACTAAATTTCTTCCTATAAAGCCACTTGCTCCAGTAATAATAATATTTTTATTATTTTTTAGTTTCATATATTATATTGGATAATAGTTTTTTAAATTTAACTTGAAGTTTTTATTTAAGAACATAGAAAAAGGTTTAATATACCGAATAATTACTTTTATAAATATCATTAAATTAATGAACAATAAAATAACAATTGTAATTCCAACATATAAAAGACCTATTTTATTAGAAAGAGCCTTAAATTCTGTAATTTCTGATCATTACAAATTTGATATTTTGGTTTCTGTTAATGGAAAGGATGAGTGTTATGAAGAATACAAGATAACTCAAAAAAAATTTGAAGTTTTAAAGAATGTGAAATTTTTTTATCAGGAGACAAATATAGGATTTTTTAATAATCTTAATTTTTTAATAAGTGAGTGTAAAACAGAATATATTTCAATATTAGCTGACGATGATGAGTCTGATGTTGAGGGAATTGTTAAAATTAGAAATTTTTTAGCTGAAAATAATGATTTTGTAAGTGGATGTCTTTTTTGGGAATTTATTTCTTCTGATGGCTCAAAAAAATTATTAAAACCAAAGTGTTTTCATCAAGACTATATATTAAAAAGAATATTAAGTTATCTTTATTGCAGTGATGATGCCTTTTTTTATGGATTACATAGAACATCCTCTTTGAGAAAATGTTCATTTAAAAGTTATTGGAGGCCAAATCAGAGAGATTTAGCAAATTGGGCTTATGTTTTTCAATTTGACTTGTTACTTCAAGGTAAAATTTATTTTTTAAATCAAGATAAATATAAGTGGAAAAATCATGATTATACAAAAAAATATTATCATAAACCAAAATTGAATTTTTTTATTAGAGGTTTCAAATATATAGTTAGAAGAATAAATATTTATTTTATGTATTTAAAAAAAATTCTTTTAACAGGAAATTTTTTAATATTTCCAATTGTTTTGCTTTATTCAATTTTATTTTTAGTAAGAGATATAGTTTTTAGAGAACCGATCTACCATATATTAAAGTCAAAAGTTAAAAACAAATGAAAATAGCAATTATAGAGTCTGGTGGTAACGTACAATCCTTAAAGAAAATATTAAACTTCAGTGGATTTGAAACTTCTATTATTAATAGCTCCGAAAATATTAATGATTTTAATATTTATATTATACCTGGAATAGGATCGTTTGATAATCCCTTAAATAAATTAAAAGATCTTTCTTTATTAGAATTTTTTTCAAAACCCTCTAATTTTGAGAAAAAAAAATTAATCGGAATTTGTTCAGGCATGCAAATCTTATTTGATAAAAGTGAGGAAGGTGAACAAAATGGATTATCATTAATTCCCGGGAATGTAAAAAGATTTAAAGATATTAAATATAAAATTCCACATATGGGATGGAATTATTTGAAAACAGAAAATTTGCCTTTTAGTCTAAAAAACAAAAAATTTTATTTTGCGCATAGCTACTATATTGACTGTGATGAGAAATATGTTTTGTCATATTGTAATTATGATATTAATTTTCCCGCAATTGTTAATAAAAAAAATATTTGGGGAATTCAATTTCATCCAGAAAAAAGTCATTTAAATGGTGTTGAATTATTCAAAAACATAATAAATAAATAGATATGCTGACAAAAAGAATTGTTCCATGCTTAATCTTGGATAATGAAAAATTAATACATAGATCTAAATTTGATAATTCAACTGATAGATATATTGGAGACCCAATTAATGCTGTAAATATATTTAATGACTATACAGTTGATGAAATGTTTATTATCGATATCACAGCATCTGAAAAACAACGAAAAGTCAATTATAATTTATTAAAAGATATTGCAGGAGAGGCTTTTTTTCCTCTAGCTTATGGTGGAGGTATTAAAACAAAAAATGATGCTGAAAAAGTCATTGAATTGGGATATGAAAAAATTATTTTAAATAATTCTGTGATCAGAAATCAAAATATCATATCAGAAATTAAAAAAACTATTGGAGCACAAAGCATTGTTGTCTCAATAGATATCATTATTAAAAATCTAGATTATAAAATATATGATTATATCAATAAAAGAGAAGCTAAACTTGATTTAATTGAATATATAAAAAGAATTCAAAAATTAGGTATTGGTGAGATACTTATTACACTAGTAGATTTAGATGGAACAATGACTGGGCCTAATATTAATATAATAAAATTTTTACAAAGTGATGTTACAGTTCCTTTAATTTATAAAGGAGGAGCAGCTTCATCAGATGACATTAAAAAAGTAATTAATACTGAGGCTAATGTATTTGCTAGTTCATCAATTTTTATAATGAAGAAACTCAATGGTGGTATTGTGTTTAATTACCCTTCAGAAAGTGAAAAAAGTAAATATGGTATCTTGTAATAATTGTTTGATGAATGATTCAATTGAAGAATTTAAAATTTTAGAAGATGGAATTTGTAATTTTTGTATAGATTGGAAAAATAATAAAGAAAAATATTCAAACTTTAATAGTGATAAAATTAACTTAAATCTTTTATCGTTAAAGAAACTAATTAAAAAAAAAACTAAAAATTCTAATTATGATTGCTTGGTAGGATTAAGTGGAGGTACAGATAGCAGTTTTGTAGTATATCAACTTTGGAAACTTCAATTAAATCCACTTATTATACATATGGATAATGGCTGGAATTCAAAAATTTCAAATCAAAATATAAATAAGATTTTAGAAAAAACCGGTTTCGATTATGAAACACTAATTTTAGACTGGGAAGAATTTAAAGATTTGCAAAGAGCATTTCTTTTTGCAGGTGTTCCAGATATTGAATTGCTGACTGACCATGCAATATTTTCTTACATTTTAAATTTTGCAATTAATAATGACATAAAGTTTATAATTTCTGGTGTAAATTATGCTACCGAGCATAGCGTCATTCCCAGCTGGGGATGGAGGAAAGATGACTTTGGGCATATAAAAAAAATTCATAAAAAATATGGCAAATTAAAAATAAAAACTTTTCCAAAAATGTATCCTTTTAAAAAATTCTTTTATGAAAAAGTTTTAAAAAAAGTTTCGTATATTAACCTATTGGATCATATAAATTATAACAGCTCTGATGCAAAAAAAATTTTGATAGACGAGTTTGATTGGAGTGATTATGGAGGAAAACATCACGAATCATTTTTTACCAAATTTTTTCAAGGCTATATTCTTCCAAAAAAATTTAAAATAGATAAAAGAATTTTACATTATTCCTGCTTAATAAGAAATAAAGAGATTTTAAGAGAGGATGCAATAGAAATGCTTAAATTACCTGTTTTAGAAACACAAAAAGTAAATGAATATAAAAATTTTTTTAAAAAAAAATTAAATCTTAGCAATGAGGAATTTGAGAAAATAATGACAGACCCTGCAAAAAAACACTCTGATTATGATGTAGATTTATACAATAATATCATTTTTAATTTTACAAAAAAGACTATAAAGAAATTTTTTTAATGAAGACATTAATTATTGGTTGTGGAAGAATTTTTTCTAAACATCTGGAAAGTATTAATTCCTTAAAAAAAAGCAAAATAAAGATAGTTGCTTTTTGTGATAGAAATCAGAAAAAATTGAAAAAATTAAAAAAAACATATAATTTAGAAACTTTCACAGACTACAAGAAAGCTATAAATACAAAGAAACCTAACTTAGTAATTATATTAACACCTTCAGGTTTACATGCTGATCAGATTATTTATTCTCTCAAAGAAAAATGTCATGTAATTGTAGAGAAACCTATGTGTTTAAAAATCAAAGATGCAAAAAAAATTATAAGTTTATCTAAAAAATACAATAGAAAAGTTTACGTTGTTATGCAAAATAAATTCAATCCTCCAATTATAAAATTAAGAAATGATATTCAAAAGGGCCTTTTTGGTAAATTATTGCACGCAAGTGTTATCGTAAGATGGATGCGAGATAAATCATATTATAACCAAGCAAAATGGAGAGGAACTTGGAAGTTGGATGGTGGAGTGGTTTCTAATCAAGCCAGCCATCATTTAGATTTAATGAGAACAATAATGGGTCAACCAATTTCAGTTTATGCAAAAAGCTTTAATCATTTAGCAAAAATAGAATGCGAAGATACAGCCTTAATCATTCTTAAATTCAAGAACGGAAAAACAGGTCTAATGGAAGCAACAACTGCAATGAGACCATTTAATGTAGAGGGCTCATTTAGTTTAATGGGCACAAAAGGTTCTGCAAAAGTTGGGGGTTTTGCATTAAACGAAATTATTTACTCTAATTTAGGAAAAAAATCTAATAATGATAAATATAAAACAAATCCCAAAAATGTTTATGGATATGGCCATATCGAATTTTATAAACATATAGAAAATGTAATGTTAAAAAATAAAAAATCAGAATTTGAGTGTAGTGAAGCTATTAAAACCGTAGAACTTATTAATGCGATTTATAAATCGATTGAAACTAATAAAGAAGTATATTTAAATAAAAATTTTATGTCTAAAAAACTTGGAAATTAAATGACAATTAAATTTTTAGATTTAAAAAAACAAACAAAAGGTATTGAAAAAAAAATATTAAATTCATTTAAAAAAAATATACAAAATACTTCGTACATAGGGGGAGGAGATTTATTAAATTTTGAAAAAAATTTTTCAAAATACTTAAATGTAAAGTATTGTTTAGGAGTTGCGAATGGGACTGATGCACTTGAAATTGCAATTAAATCATTAAATTTAAAAAAAAATAGTGAAATAATTGTACCTGCAAATACTTGGATTTCCACAGCTGAAGCAGTTGTCAACAATGGTTTTGCTTTGAAATTTGTTGATGTAGATGAAACACATAATATTTGTGTTAATGACTTAAAAAAAAAAGTTTCAAGGAAAACTTCAGCTATAATTGTTGTCCATCTTTATGGGAATCCAGCAAAATTAAATGAAATAAAAAAAGTAGTTTCAAAGTATAAAATGAAGATCGTCGAGGATTGTGCTCAATCTCATGGATCAGAGCTAAATGGTAAAAAAACCTCATCTTTTGGAGAAATTTCCACTTTTAGTTTTTTTCCCTCAAAAAATTTGGGATGTTTTGGTGATGGAGGTTGTATTGTAACAAACAAAAAAAAATTGTTTTTAAAGGCTAAAAAAATAGCAAACCATGGTGGATTAAAAAAAAATCAACACACATTATTAGGAAGAAATTCAAGACTAGATAATCTTCAAGCAGGAATTTTAAATATAAAACTAAAATATTTAAATAAGTGGATTGATTTGAGAGAAAAACAGTCAATATTATATAAAAGGTATTTAAATGGTGTTGGGGATATTAAATTTGTAAAACGAACTGAAAATTCAAAAAACTCTCATCATTTATTTGTTATAAAAACAAATAAACGTGATGCATTAAAAAAATATTTATCCAAAAAAAAAATATATACAGGTATACATTATCCTTTATCTTTACCACAACTACCTGTTTTTAAAAAAAAACATTTTTTATATTGTAAAAAAATGAATGCTGTAAAATGGAGCAGGACAATAATAAGTTTACCTATAGGTGAACATCTGAATGAATTTGAAGTAAAAAAAGTTTGTTTATCAATAAAATCTTTTTTCAATGCTTAGATTTACCAGAATATCATCGGTATATCC
>MDSX01057277.1_pt1 | contig 31278 bp, 28 predicted proteins | sample 811141 | NCBI WGS metagenome assembly MDSX01 (sample SAMN05326642, study PRJNA326480) | marine metagenome | isolation source: seawater | place: Atlantic Ocean: South East | collected 2010
GAATAGTTGCAAATATTATTAGTAAAGTTATTAGTAATAATATGAGAAATAGGCGAGGTTCATATTCTGAAAGAATATTAGATCATTATGAAAATCCTAGAAATGTGGGTTCTTTTTTTGACAAAAAGGATGTAGGAGTAGGTATCGTAGGGGCACCGGCGTGTGGGGATGTGATGAAGCTCAGTATAAAGGTGGATAGAGAAAATGATAAAATAATCGATGCGAAGTTTAAGACATTTGGTTGTGGGTCAGCGATTGCGTCGAGTTCGTTGGCGACTGAAATAGTGATAGGTAAGACGTGTGATGAAGCGTTAGAAGTATCGAATAAGATGATCGCGACACATTTGAAACTGCCTCCAGTAAAGTTGCATTGTAGTATGTTAGCGGAAGACGCTATAAAATCTGCAATAAAAAACTACAGGGATGCCTAGGTAATCTAGCACAAAGGAGGGGGGTTTGGGGGAACATAGGTTCCCCCCATTAAAATATTTACATATATTAGATGACATATACGAAGGAAGATTATAATAGTAATAATGGAATGTTGACAACAGTATGGGGGCCACCGTTATGGCATTTTTTGCATTTGATGAGTTTCAATTATCCGGTGAAGCCTAGTAAAAAACAAAGGAGTGATTACAAGCGTTTTATATGTGATTTAAGGCATGTGTTGCCATGTAAAACATGTAGGGATAACTTTATTAAACATCTAGAAAAGTATCCAATTGATGATGCTATGAAAAACCGCAATACATTTTCGAGATATATATATTGTATGCATGAGAAGATAAATAAGTATTTAGGCAAAGAGTCGGGACTGACGTATAAAGTGGTAAAGGAGCGATATGAGCATTTTCGTTCACGATGTGGTAAAAAGACAATGAAAACCAAGAATAAAAAGGAGGGGTGTTCGGTGGCTTTTAAGGATCATAAAAAGACACGTACATTATTGAGTATAGTACCGAGTAGTAAGCGTTGTAAAACGTTAAAAATAGATAAAAAGTGTTGGAAAAAATAGGGGGGACCTGGGTTCCCCCTTACCCCCTCCTTGTTAGAATGTAAACATATATTAGTACATGCGTGAAAGGACATGGTCTATGAATTTTATGCAGTGGAACTGGGTTTTTGTCACCTCGATAAAGAAATAGATGTATATGAGATAAAAAAGAGGAAAGAAATAGTGGAGTTTTTGTATGATTATGATTGTGCGTACAATAATCCATGGTCTGACGAGGATATGTTGATGCAGTGGTGTAAATATAGACAAGAGGTTTTAGGAGTGGTAGTTAATATTAGGGTTATTAGGCGATTATTGGGGACGAAGAAACTACCCAATGACGTCATCAAAATGATAATGTGGTGCCTATAGGGTTATTAGGCTCCGATGGAGGGTTTTTTGTCACCACATTATCATTTTTTTCAAATCAAACTCAAATTTTAAAAACAGAACCTTTTATATTTTATACAATTGATTCGAAATGAAAAAAAAGAAGATTAGGTGACAAAAACTAAAAATTCCTTTTTAATGTTGTTATATAATAATATACTAAATGTCTGCGAATTCGCCTGACGCTCGGATTGATTTTACAAAAGGAGAGGCTGAAAAAATAGATAATATTCGCAATTTAGTATTATCTTACGAAAGACCAATGAGAAACTTAAATGGGAGATTAGATAAATTATACGATTTGATTGAAAAAGTAGAGGATAGAATGGATAGTGTAGTTGGAGCAAATAATGAAGAAACAGATAAATTACATGAAGAAATAGATAAATTACGTAAAGATGTAGAAAGACTTTTTAAAATGAATAAAAAGAATAATGATGTAGATGACGAAGCAATTGGTGAATTCAAACCCGAATCAGCAGGGAAGAAAAGGCGAATAAAAACGAAATCTAAACCCACTAAAAAATGCAAACAATATTTGAGAAATAAGATTAAAAAAACGATGCGCGAATACAAGAAAAAAACAAAAGGGATAAAAAATAGAAAACAGGCGTTGGCTATAGCGTATAGTCAAACCAAGAAAAAACATCCTAAATGCAAATTTTGAAAAATTAAGAATATACTAGACGATATACCAGACAATATTAATACAATATTATATAAATTAATAGTGTATTATCAAAGCAGATGAGGGGTTCATGCGCTTGCCCCCCCCCTCTGAAAATTGAATTATAAATAATATAAAAATTTATGCAGGGGACAAGTAAGATATAATACGTTGTCCAAAACAAGCGAATAATCAGCACTATGTCAAATGATTGGCGTTACGTTATTCAATATCTTAGACCAGGTTTAGATGCAGTTATAAATAAATTGTCGATAAGTGAGGTTAAATATGAGATATACAAATATTTAAAAAATCCGATAAATACGATTATAAAGAGTGCTATAAGTAAAGCACAGGATGAAATTAATGATGAAACAGAATTTGGGAATAATATTGTTAAGACATCAAATTGGTTACAATTAAATGAAGATGGTGGATGTTCTTCATATAAAAGATATATATCGGTTATTCATGAGGAACGCGAAAAAGTAAAAAAATCTGAATGGAGGATAATTCATTTCTTTGACTGTAAAAAACTAGAAAAATATGGTTTTATTGAAAATTTTAGAGGACTTCCTGAGATAGGTTCTTCCATACCTAGGATAGGAACATTTACATATAATGAATTTAGGCGTTATATTAAGAAATGTCCCAGTTTTAGCACTACACAGGAATCATCTGAAGTGATATATGAAATATGGGAAAACGCAATTCCAGTTTTAAAACGAGACCCTGTTCATGAAATATATCGTAATTTAAGAATATTTGAAAGACTGCAACAACTTACAATGAGACGTGTCATTAAAAATGAGTTATTTGAACCAGACCCACGTATTACAAACCGTGTTTATTCTTATAGACCATTGAAAAAGAATAATTATTATGAAGAAATATTTTGGTATTCGCAGCATGATAATTATTCTTGTGGATTCATTCAATATCTTTCAAATTCTGATAAAGCAAAACGAACAAAAAGTTGTAGAAAAATTAAATATGAACAAAACAGACGCACACTGCCATGTAAAAAGATTCATTCTATAACAGATCTTTATTATATTTGCAAGAATTTTGGCATTGATGTTTCAGATATCGATATTGAAACGACTACAAAAAATGTATTAATGCAGAAAATTTACCCAAATTTGCAGTTTATTTAGGGGACATACATAGTCCGACTCCTAAAAATTGAAATATAAAAGTACACTATGTTTATAGTTGGGTTGCGTAGTTACCCAAGAACCATACACAGAAACTGCAAAAAAGTCCAGTAATAAGTGATGTTATTATGGGTTTACCAGCTCTTGTAGCTCAGTTGGTTAGAGCGTCGGTCTTATGAGCCGAAGGTCGGCGGTTCAAGCCCGCCCGAGAGCAATATAAAAGTATTTCTTGATATTTTTTTCTTGTCATATAGTAACCATGAGTAGACGACAACCAATCGGGTTATTAGAGGGAGAACATAGAAGAATATGTACTAGAACAGGTAATGATGCAAATGATTATTGTGTAACACAAGATGAAGATAATAATCACGATGAGATAAATTATTATAGAGACCCAAAAGGAGAACTAGTACAATATGTAAAATGTGATGAGGATAAAATACTTAAGGGATTAATAGAAGAACATGCAGGAGTATTTGATAATTTTCAAATTGTTGCAGTAAAAACACAGAGTATACTGGTGCCACGTGGGCAAGAAAAAAAAATTTTCAATGAATTTATCGATCCATCGTCATCATACACTAGTTTTGCGCCTGGATTAACAAGTTTGAGAGAGATATTTTCTCTCCAAGGTATTGGAGAGGTAGTTAGTGCTGCACTGGATACAAAGTTTAATCCTATTAACGCGATGTTTTACGAATCAATACAATGTAATTTTTTTGATAGTGCAACGTCTGGAGTTAGTCAGGTAGCCGTTGATTTCATCATGTTAGATGGCAAACATTTTTGGGTATATTTGGTAGATGAGATGTTCAGATATTGCGAAGAGACCTCAAATAAAAAAAAGATACATGAATATTTAATGTCATGGGACTTTGAACGTACTGTCCCTGCCGGCCAATTATATATTAAGGTAAAATTACCTTACACAGATGAAAGAATAGATTATGTAGTATCAAATCCAGCAATACAATATGTAGTGTATGATGTAGGGAGCCGAAATGAATCACCACAGCAAAACTTCTTGAGAGCTTTGAAAGCTGATTTTGTAAAATACTGTAAAGCAACTGGAATTCCGTATGACGAGGATATGTATTTCAAAGTTTGTAAATATTTGAAATATTCGGGCGATCAAGCCAATATTTTACAAATGGAATTAAAGCCTAATAATGAAACGGTATTATTTAGCCGTGATAGAAATGTAGTATCACGAAGTACAGCAGATAACAGAGTTGGTAGATATGGTTGTCCGTACCTGTCGTATTTTAGGAATAGTTGCCGTTTTCATGTTAGATTAACAAAATTAGCTGAGCATATGTTAAGAGAACAAGGGACTCATGTTGAGACAGATTTAAACATGTTAATTTCACAACAAGAAGTAAAAATTTCAACACAAGCAAAGAAGGGTGAAAAAAATGATAAAAACAAAACTCAAAATGAGTTTGAATATTTAGTTGTGTATCATAATAAAACTACACACCCAACTATGACTATGCGACAAAATTTAGTTAGAAGGGGGTATCTAACTGACGATAATAAAATAGAAAATAAGTTTCTTGATGAAATGATCTATTTATTTATAAATACTAGCAGGCATTTTGCACATTATTTTGAATTGAAGGAGACCCCCCCCACCGAGCCTGGCGACGTGCGGCGCTCGAGCCGCGTCGCAAGCGCGCCACCATCATACGAAGTGATACTAACTAAGGGGGATATAGATGATGAGAGCGTGGCCAAAGATAATTATGAAATGTTATCAGGTAGAGTAATAGCTCAAACAAAAGATATTATGTGTATATTTAAGTCATTAAACGTTACATTAACACCCGCATTATTTTTAACAAGATTTCGAGAAGCAATTTATTCATATTATGATAATATCAAAGAAAAATATAGAATACTGCACAATGTAGTGTATCAACGTGGTATGCTTGAGATAAATTATAGTCTAAATAATCTACAACGCATTTTACTATTTGATATAACGACAGATGCGGGGTTGCTTAAAGTAAAAAATGGTATTAATGACCAAAAATACAATAACGCAGTACCTGGCTATGCAACCGATGTCTTAAAAGGAGGCAAAGCTGTACAACTAACTTATGATTTATGGAAAATGACAAAAGAAATAATTAATACACTAAAACCTTATTTGTCGGACGCCCCACCTCTATACACCAAAAAAGAAATTAATGGTATGGCGGGGGGAGAAGCAAGAAAAGGATTGTTGTCGTATGCAATTAGTCATGGGCATTACCCACCAGCACACAGCTTAACTGCGTTAAAAACATATGTAAAAACTCCAAGTTTCGAATTGATTCTGGACCATCATGGTGGTGGTGAGGAGGATCCCAAGCGTCACCGCGTGCGGACTGACCCACGCAATCTCTCTCCTGACTTTAACGTGATGGATATTAGCTCAGACCCCGAGCCAGATGTAGTATCAGAAACATATGAAGATTATATAGCATATGTATCGGGACTAAATATAATAGATTTACAAGATTATAACGATCCATTAGTGAACTCATTTTACGACACTATGGACGAAGTTAATAATTTTGAAACAAATTGTTTAATCCATGTAATACAGTTATCATTGCCGCCGCAAGGGTCAATGTCTAATTCCGCTGGTGGCGTTGACGTGCCTATTCCCCGTGGAATTAAGCGAGACGGGGAGACATTCGAGACACAAAAGATGATCACGCCCCCATTGCGCCCGAGCGCCACCGGGGCGAGTGATGAAACGGCACCACGCACCCACGCCGCCGCAGCCGCCGCAGTCGCCGGTGGCAGCAGGAAACGATATACTCGTAAATTGAGAAAACTAAGAAAACCAAGAAAATCAAGAAAACCAAGAAAATCAAGAAAATCAAGAAAACTAAGAAAACAGAGAACTAAACGTGTGCGGACATTAAAAAAACACAGGTAAACATAGATAGACAACAACCCATCCAATATAATTATTGTGTATAAATGATAATAAAAAGTGATTAGTTTATATTATTAAACATGCGAAGGTTAATATTTAATAATGTAAAACGAATGATACCAAAGATAAGTGATACGGAAAAGATAGCACTAAATTGCGGAACAACATCAATTGATAGAGAATTGTTTGAAGGTAAAGTTAAAGAACATAATTTTGAATTAAGTGAGAAAATATTAGACAATGGTTTAAAAAAGAATATAGATTATTTGCTGAATAAGCACGGTAAAAATCAGCAAGTGTACCCATTTACAACTCCTGAAAGCCTTTCACTTTTTTATGATTTGGGCAAGCATGGTTTTTTTTCGTATTTAATACCAGAAAAATACGGTGGTAATAAATTGACAACAGAGCAACTTTCTTATGTATTAACTTACATAACTTCTGCGAATCCGTGTTTAGGGGTTATAACAATGGTACCAAATTCATTAGGTCCATCAGAGTTATTATTGAAATATGGTACTGAAAACCAGCAAAACAAATATTTGCCTGAGTTAGCGAGTGGTAAAAAGATACCTTGTTTTGGTTTGACCGGACCTAATAATGGTTCAGATGCCACGGGTAGTATTGATACGGGGGAAGTAATACGTGACAAAAATGGCGAACTTAAAATAAAGATAAGTATAAACAAGCGATATATTACCTTGGCGCCGGTGGCAAATTTAATAGGCTTGGCATTTAATTTGGAAGATCCAAATAATTATTTAAGTAATAATAAAAAGGGTGTGACAGTGGCATTATTAGAAAAAGGACACGAAGGGTTGAAACAAGACACCTATCACAATCCCTTAGATGTGGGTTTTCCAAATGGGACATTAAAGGGTGATTTGATAATAGATATAGATCAAATAATAGGTGGTCGTGAGATGATAGGAGAAGGGTGGAAGATGTTGATGGAGTGTTTAGCGGCGGGACGTGGTATTTGTTTACCGGCCACAGCAAACGCGTCGTCAAAGGTGGCGACAATGTCTATGTATTTGTACAGTAAACATCGTAAACAATTTAAAATACCGTTAATAAAAATGGAAGGAATTGAGAATAAGTTGGCAAATATGATATATAATACGTGGGCAATACAGTCGAGTATATTTGTTACCAATAAATTATTAGACCAGGGTGAAAGACCGTCAGTGTTGAGTGCGATAATGAAAGAACAAACGACCGAAAGAGGTCGTCAAGTGATAAATGATGGGATGGACATATACGGAGGTTCGGGGATATGTAAGGGTGAAAACAATATGTTGGAGAAATTTTATAAAAACGTTCCAATAGGGATTACAGTGGAAGGCAGTAATGTGTTGACAAAAAATTTGATTATATTTGGACAAGGGTTGAATAAAAGTCATCCACATATACAAAGTATATTGGAGGCGATAGATGAAAATGATTTAACCAAATTCAACAGAAATTTCAGAAAAATAGTAGGACATTCGATTGGTTTAATAGCTTCTAGTATGGGGTATTCGGTTTGGGGTAATAATATGTTGGATAAGCAAACAATATATTTTGCTTGTTTATCGAATATAGTTGCTTTGAAAGGAGGTGCAATAAAGAAGGAGCAAAGTTTATCGGCTGATATGGCTACAATAATGGGTAATTTGTATATGGCACATTGTGTGAATATATATGAAAAACATTTTCATGTGAGTGAAAAACTAAGAGATTTGGTTATAAGTAAAATATTGAATGAAAATGTGGATGTATTTAACAGAGTAATAAATAATTCGCCTTATTCATTTTTGTTGAAATATATGATACAGAGAAAGAATGAGCAATACAAAAATAATCATGAAATTATAGAAGAAATGAATAATAATGCATTATTAAAAAACAAATTGATAGAGGGTGTTTGTATACCAAATAGATTATTATTGTTGGATATGATGGATAAGAATACGGAAGATTATGAAAGTTTTTACCAAGAAGTAATAAGTGTAGGGGAATATAATATATCCCAAATTAGTAAGACACAAGAAATAAAGGATTACTTTTAGGGGGGACCTAGGTTCCTCCTTACCCCCTCCTTTGTGTATTTTATGTATCTAGTTTTGTAAATATATTATATTTTTTATGTTATTTAGTCGATGTAGTCGTCTCCTGCTAACATTTCTCTAACACGTGTTCGTGCGTTGTTTATTTCTTCTATGCTAAGTGAATTGAGGGACAAATCAGATATAGTGGTAATATGATGTGGTCTAACAATTGGATTAATATAAGAGTATATATAACGATTATGAAACATTTCATCAAATGTAATGATATTTTGTTGTGGGATATTGATAACCATGTTAGTGTTAGATGAATCCGTGTCAAAATCGTCGTAATCACTGTTTTCGCTGATATCACTGTTGATATCCATATCATAAGAGTTTGAATTTATATTATAAGAGTTTGAATTTATATTATTGGGGGGATTATTTGTTCCAAATACAAAAGGATTGTTTGGAGAGTTGTTATTAACAGACCAATTATATGTGGAGAAAGAAGAATCAAATAAGACTTTTGGTTGGTCGATTGGAATGTAAGTACCGGTATGTGTGTCGAAAACAACTCTACCGAAGTTACTATGTATTGATTTTAGGATAGAAATAACCTTAGTTTGATTGATATCTTTGAGAGATTGATTTAATGAGTATTGTGATCTTAAATAAGGGACAATACAATGTTCTAAACGTAGAACGACATTATTTTTGGGATATTTATCATGAATAACAATAGGGAAAACTCGCGAATAATAGTTAATTATGTCTAAAATGGTTTCATATTTTTGATTGAAGGACATATTATTGTAGTAACTAATAATAACTGATTCGCGAACAATGGGTTCGTAGTTTAAAACAAATTTATTTAATTGGAAATCACAATCATAGAAATATCGGAATACTTTTGGTATGGCAGTGTGATTATATTGACAAAAATAGAATATATTGTATAGGTTGTTATAAGAGAATGCAATATTAGTGTAAGGGTTCTTGGGTAATGAGGGTGCTAGGAAAAGTTCTTCATAATTTACAAGTGCGCATTTGATAATGTTCAAAATATCAAATATTTTGAAAGTATATAAGCGTGTTTGTTCGTGTAGTGTAATTTTTAAATGATTTGGAGTATCATCTAGGTCATTAAAAAACATATCATATTGTTTATCTATTTTTTTAGACAATAATTTAAATTTACATATGTTAGAAAAATTTAAAAGACTGAAGTAGTGTTTTTGAATAAGTGTGAAGATATCGAAGACCTGTTCGCGTTTTTCAACAGGGATAAAAGTGATATCATATCTTAGGAAATTGTATACTGCTTTATGTTTGTATTTATAATCGTGTTGTAAGAGAACTGTCCTGAGTCCATTTAAAAAAAAATCGAAATTATTTAAATTGATATTCATTGATGGAATTATATGTTTAACCAATGAATTATAAGTGTTATCAATATTGTAGGAATTATTAATAATATTATTATTAATCATAGTAATACTATACATGTAGAATGATTTATATTTAAATCAATTTAAGTTATACCAACATGACGAATAGTAAAAGTAATTAATATAGTTAAGACGTAGTTTGTAGAGTTTAAATGTTGTCGAGAGTGTTATATATATTGGTTGTAAAATTAGGAATATTAAGTGGACTATTAAATAAAGCTAAATGAACAATTTCGTAAAAGAGGGTATCGCGATTATATTTATCTCTGGTAATATTGATGGGTTCAAATTGTGAAGTAATAAAAATCATTTATGCATATAAATATGAAAAAAAATATCTATATAGTTTTATATAGATATAAAATGGAATATGCAAGAAATATGATGTCTAATAAAAATATTAAATATGCTGCATTAATAATTGTGTTAACAATAGTAGCGTTAGTTGCTTTTTATATGGGCATGAAGGGTTTTAAGAACAAAAGAGATAAAGCGAATTCGGTATATAAACCAAGTGAAGTATCTTTTGTATTATATTATGTAGATTGGTGTCCTCATTGTGTGACAACTAAAAGTGTATTTGAATCTGTAACAGAACAATGGGATGACAAAAGAACAAAGGGTGGTTTAGAAATAAAATTTTCATTGGTTGATTGCACAGATGATAGTACGAATCATGTAGTGAATGGTAAACAAATAAATGCATTTCCTACGATATATTTTGACGATGGTGTGAATAGTCAAGTGGAATTCAAGGCAAAGTGTGAAATGACGACATTTACTAAATTTATAGAAGAAATGACAAAGGATATTTAATGGACGATTTAGTTTTTTTCGGTAGTGGATATGTTATATTTTTTAAGAATAGTGGGAGGAATGAGTACGTGTTTACGTTCTTCGAGTTTTTTGAAACATTTTGTAATAGTGACTTCACTAATGTCACAAATTTTTTGTAGTTCTCGTTTGTTAATATTTAGTTCAAAATTGAATATTACTAAATAAATAATTCCGGCTGCGATAGAGTGTGGAGTATTTTCAGGGATGATGTTATTTTTTTGTACAATAAATGCAATAAATTCACAAAGTTTAGTAAGTTCGACAGAGATATGTAATTTACTACAATATCTGTTAATGAAATCACTAGGTGAAGTAGTACAAAGTTGAATTTTATCATTATAGTCCAAGTCTTTTTCGATAAAGTTAATAATAGAAATAGCGTTTTTGCATCCCTTTGTTGCGCTAGTTGAATCGAGTTTGAAAATATGTGCTATTTCTTTAGCGGTTCTAGGGAATGAGTTTTGCCTACAGGAAATGTAAATGGAAGCTGCAATAATACCATCGCGGTTAAGTCCTCTAAATGTTTGTTGTTCAGATATTTTTTTATGAAGACGAATAGCGTCGTCAATAATAATTTTAGAAATACCCCCATGTTGTGCCATAATTGTAATTCGTTGAAATTCATCATATTGTGATTTTTCTTTATATGGCATAGATTGCCATTCGGTATATCTTTTAATTTTAAGCATTTCATAATTTGTTTTACCATTATTAAGAACTTTGCATCCATATGATGATTCTTCTAGAAGTGGATTGATAGGCATACCACATCTTGTTGGATCAGATGAAGAGTTATCATCTGCACCATAATAGCGCCATTCTGCAGTTTGGTCGAGTATATTTTTTTGTATCATACTACATTTATCATTGCTGCAAACTGGAAATGTACCAATATTAGTATAGATAATAGAACCACAATTAGAGCATGAATCAATACATGATGTATTAGAAGATTCGATATTTTTTCTAGTAGAATTACAGGTTTCGTCGAATTGTTTCCAACAATGTTTTTTTACATTTTTACGTGTCTTCATACGTAAAAATATAAAAAAATATCTTTAATTCAATTTTTATCTTAAATAAAATGTGGAGGATTAATGTTAATTTTTTATTAATATTATTTTTTATTAATATTGTTTAGTTTGTTTTTAAAGAAATCATCGTAAATATCTTTTTTAATTGGTGTTGTGTCGACAATAGTTTTATATTTGTTGGTTGAATCTGGTATTTGTTCTTTTTGTTGAGTTGTGTCATCTAAGACTTTACCATTGCCGTCAATTTTTTTTCCTAATTTTTCTTTAATAACTTCACGAGCATATGATGGAATCCAATCTTTCCACGAAATAAGTAATAGATTAGGTCTAAAGTTTTTTACTTTAAGACCATTATCAGATAGTTTTTCAATTAAATAATCTAAACATATATCGAATTCATATTCGGGAGTACCTAATATGAATTGTGGAACAGTGAACCAACAATATTGTTCATTTTTTTGTTGTCGTGAAACTATTTTTATTTTGTTATGAACTTTTGCGAGGACTTTATTATAAAGTTGTAATTTACGTAAGGCTGCTTTTTCTTGTTTTTCATAAAGGTCGTCTAAAGAAATATGTGTGTTATTATGTTCTTCATCTTGTAAATCAAATATTGTGGACATCAGTTAATAAATCTAGATATTAAATATAAATATATATGAACATAAAATGGGAGATGATATTATAAAGACATTAGTTTTACCGGCATGTGGACAAAATGGGTTATATGTATTTGGTGCATTAAAAAGTTTGCGTGAAAATGAATTTTGGCACCATGAAAACATAGAGGAAATATTTGCAACATCAAGCGGTACTATATTAGGAATGATAATATTATTAAATATAGATTTCGAATTGATAAAACAATATTTTGTGTGTAGGCCTTGGCATAATTTGATACCTAGTAAAAAGGAATTTGTGTATAATCTTTTTGGTAGTGGTATATTAAAAAAGGATTTATTAGATAAGTTATTTGAACCATTATTTAAGATGTGTGAAATGGAGTTAGATATAACGATGTTGGAATTGTATAAAAGAACTCAAATAGAGTTTAATATTTATACAACAAATTTGGATGATTTTGTGGCAGAAAAAATGAATCATATAAGTCATCCAAATATATCAGTATTGGATGCTATTTACATGAGTTGTTGTATACCTGTATTACTAGAACCAATAATGTATAAGAAAAAATATTATATAGATGGTGCAATATTTCATGGAAATCCTAAAAATGAAGTTAATGAAACAAAAAAAGAAAATACGTTATCATTTACTTTTACATCGAGCGGGTATTATGAATATACCCCAAATAGTAATGAACAAAATGAATTGACACCATATCTTATATTTAAAAAACTGATAAGTGGTGTAGTATTAAATTTTAAAAATATAGCAAAAAGTGTAGTAATAAAAAATGATGTTAAGTTAAATTGGATAAGGAATGAGACTGTATATGACTACAAGTCGTGGATGAATTTTTTTTACAATAGAGATGATAGACTGGTAAAAATAGTGATGGGAGAAAAGTATGGTTTGTTATTTTTAACAAGAAAACAATTAAATAAAGAGTTGTTAAATAGATAAAGATGTTGTATATATTTAAAAAGATGATATTGAATTCTTTTTTAAGCGGAATATCTTTAGGGTCGTTTGTATATTTGCTGGGAAGATTTTTGGATATTACATTATCAGCGGATAGTTATTTAAGGTTAATGAGTGAAAAAGGTGAATTATTGGAAAAAGGGTTATGTTTATGTAGAAAGAATTTATTAGTTGTTGGACCATTAATATATACATTTGTTGATATATGTTTTATAAATCATAATATGCTATATTCTTTTAGAGATATGTGTGATATAATAATAGTTCATTCGATTGGTTATTATGGCGCACATCGTTCAATGCATGAAAATGGTAAAATTAAGAAGATACATTTATTTCATCACGAATTTGATCAGATATTGATTCCTAGTATAGGAAATGCAGTAAGTGTAGAAGAATTTTGTTATGCATATATGTTACCCTTTGTATTTGGGACAATAATAATAAGACCGGCGACAATAAGTTTTATTAGTGGTGTTGGTATGATATCGGTGTTTAATTTAATAATACATTGTAAAGAATTAGAGAAAATTAAATATATGGAGATGTTCGTATCGCCTAGGAAACATATAACACATCATAAAACATCTAATAAACATTATTCTGCACCGATATTAGATTTAGAATATTTGTTAGCGTTTAATAAATAGGGAAACCTAGTTTTCCTCACACCCCTCCTTTATATTTGATATATAGAACTCCGTTCTGTGATGCGAGTGTTGAATAAAAATATCAAATATATGTATATGGAAACAACATCAACATCAGGAGATAATAATATTGTCGATGTGTCAATTAATTTTACTTTAAGGGGTTTAGACACGGGTGTTAATTTGTTCGAACGTATAAATTTTGGAGATATATCAGGAGATGTAATATATCATCATTTTATAGCGAAAAAACAAATCGTGGCTGCCAGTTTTGATTTCGTTTTTTGGTTTCGTTGTCCGTCAGGGTCATTTTTATTAGATGATTTACTTGATGAAAATAAGTATGACACAGAGTATGCAATAAATTCAGAAAATTGGAATGTAGTATTATCTTATTCGGATTTTATACCGGACAGTGGTATAGATTTGTGTTATAATGTTATAGGAGAACATATAGATTGTTATTATGATAAGCGGACAATAGCTTCTATAGGGGTGAATAGATTGGCTAAACAGGTAAGTAATACATATATGAGTTCGTATGTATTTGCAAATAAGGATGAAATAATACAAAATTATATAGAGCTAGATGCATCAATAAATGATTCAGTGTTGTCAAAATTAGATTATGGAGGTAGTTTTAGTTATCCATTAATGAATTCTAGTGATAAAGATAAAAATATATCAAGATGTTTATTGGAAACAATGTTATCATCAGAGTCAAATAAAAAACGAATAGAAGATTCAATAGAAAAGTCTATGAATGAAACAAATACAGGACAAGATGTGGGTTATCCATGGGTTCCTTTGAAATTTTTGCGTGGAGATAAAATAAGACATAGATTAACTTACAATGTTGCTAATATAGTTATAGACTATTCAAATAATAATGTGATAGATACGATAAATGGTATGAGTAGCGAACAATATCCAGATATAATTGCAGGAGGTAGGTATATAGATATGAGTAATGTTGTTATAACAGATCAACATTTTTTAATTGAATATGAGATGATTTAAATAGAAGGTGTTATTTGCATATATATATGAATTTTATTAGAATACTATATTTGCTAACATTAATAACACATCAAGTAAATGGGTTTTCCCAAATGCAAACTAATATATGTTGTAAAAAATACACAAATGTAAAAATAAATCGTTGTTTACATTTGAAGAGTGCGAATAATGACGACGATGAAGATAAATCAAATAGATTTGATATTATAGAAGGGATAGGTGGATTTATGGGATATCCAAAGGAACGGAAATGGAAGGGGTTTAGGATTGCGTGTTATTCAATATTTGCTGGTTCTATATTGCGTTCGTCCGTGGTAGATTTAGGTAATTATATAGATAACAAAATACATAAAGATTCTTTTAATGAATTTAGTAATGTTGCGTTGGTTGTAGGAAATGAATACAGTGGAAATAAAAACGAAGAAATAGAAGTAGGTAATGTAAAAATATTGGATGAACCTTATTTATGTGAAAGTATAAAATATATATAAGATATTTTCTTTAGGTAAGAGATAATATATCTAGTGAACCTTGCGAAATATTTTAATATTTATATAATATATAATATGGTTAAAAGAACAATCGGTTCAAGACGCGAAGTATATAATGGAACAGCAAAAAGAACTAGTGGTGGTTTGGAGAAAAAAAATTTATTTTACAATAAATATGGTAGAATAGTTTCAATGTTAAAACATTTAACCGCAAAAAAAGAGAAAAGATTAAAAAAATATGGATGGACAGCGAAAAAAGGTGTATTTGGTGGAATTAAAATGGCACTTAAATCGAAATCGAAATCGAAATCGAAATCGAAATCACGTAATAAAAAAAGCCGTGGAAGAACAATAAAGAAACGTTAAATATAAGTGTTATATATATTTTTTAATTTGTGTTTATAATTGAAATTAAACACAAATTATACGCACATTAAACAGAATTTGTAAATGAAAATATTATAATAATAGTAAACAAGATGTGTATAGTTACAAATTTAATATAAATTTTTTTATGAAAAGAATAAAAGAAAATATGGTATATAAATAATGTAATAAATATTTTACATATTGTTATTAAGGTATCACGTATTTTATGTTTGTTGTGGAAACTAATTATATGTGGTTCATATGTGTTTAAAAATTCAATACTAGAGTCAAGTGCGCTTCCCATATGAGAAATGTCATTGCCTCGTTTTATTTCATTAAAACATCCTAGTGCGAATAAATTATTTATCTTACCTTTCATTGGTAGGAAATTTAATTTCCCCCGTGTGAATCCAGTGTTATCAGATTGCCATTTGTTGTCATTATATACCAATCCTTCACTAAATGTAATTTTATAATTATTTGGTAATTTATGACTATTGTTTATTTGGTATATACATTCTTCTATAGCTTCTTGTTTATTACATTCATTTAATGTTTTACCGATTCTTTTACTTTTAGTGTTCATATTTACAACACAACATGACCAAATAGTTTTAATTGTGTTGTCTAATGATATTGAAGATTTATTTAACCATTTAGTAACAGGTAAAATTATAATATTCCAATCGCCATCACAACTCCAACACCATTGATTTGGGAATTTAACTTTAGTATAAAAATGTAATTGAAATCCAAACGAAGAGTAGTATGTGTTTTTGCACCAAGCATGCATAAGTTCATAATTCATCCAGTTATTTTTGATTATATTGCTACTGTTTTGTAAGATATTTAATAGTCCGCTTGATTGACAACATAAAATAACATTGTCAGAGTGCATTTCATTAAGGACATTGTTTTTATCTTTGGTTATAACACCATAGACATAGTTATCTTTTTCTAATATTTTGACGACTTCTGTGTTTTTTAAAACAGAATTATTATTTTCAATAAGTTTATTTTCGATAGTTTTGTGCCATTTATTAGAGTCTTTGAATTGTTTTAGAGTGAATGAAGACGTACGTCGTAGAGCATTTATGAAATCATTTAAATTAGTTTTTTCTGGTATATCATTAATTGTAATGGACAATATTGTAATAAATTTTTTTGCGGAATCAGTGAGAGTACTTTTGTCCAACCAATCTTTAACAGTTGATTTTTCGTCAATTTTATAGAACACATTAAAAATTGTATTAATGATTTTCAAATTATCTGAAATTGTACAATATTTAATATTTGTTGAAAATATTTTAATCATATTTGTAAATGAACTACCGTAAACATCTGATAATTCATTGTTATCAATATTTAAGTCTTCCAAAAAAAGTTTAATACTATTATATGATGAAGCAAGTACACGAGGAGAATTTTCACTCCAAAAGTTTCCTTCAACATATTGAGAATTCCAAGACCCACCTAACATGCTATTTTTTTCTATTAAAGTGACGTGATGACCACCTTCTATTAGTGAATATCCTAATGACAGACCCGTTGGTCCTCCACCTACAATAAGATATTTCATTATATAATAAAAATATTTTTTAAATTAGCAATAATAATCCTAAAGAAATGAATTATACATGAATGCATTTTTTTCATATAATGTAACTAAAAAAGTGTCATTATAACCTTCTACAAATACTGTGTCACCATTAGTAAGTTCGTCACATCCGTATTCATCCATACAATTTTTACCATTAAAAGATACGGGGAGCCTTACAGAATTATTTTGATCGCTCATACCATGATATTGCCATGTATTTCTGGAGGTAATTAATTGTCTTCCCATAAGTGGTAAAATAGTATTGCTGTTGTTATTATCATTAGTAATTATACCAATTTGAGAAAAGTTGTGTTTCATGGGTTGTGTGGGAATATTAATGGCATTAGATTGTGGTATTGGGTTTTCGTTTTGAGCATTAGAACTGATAAAATTAACATTATCGGGTAGTTTTGTACTACCATAATTTACATGATAAACATATATTAATAAGGAGACAATTACGATACTAAGGAATAGATTGAACGATTCGATACATATAATTCCGGGGATACATTTTTTCGCCATTATGTGTTGTATAATAATAGTAAATATTTTAAATAGGGGGAACCTAGGTTCCCCCTTACCCCCTCCTATGTTTTATATCCTTGAATAATATATATTTCTTCATTATTTGCTTTTTTTCGTGTGACAAATCTTTCAAATTTATTTTGCCAATCATTCTTATCACTCAGAACGTATTCTTGTTTGATACGGTAAATATTAATCTCTTCATTCGTCGCTAGTTTTTCTTTAATATAATCACGTATTTGATTATGTAAAGGACTATCCCAATTAGAAACTTGTTTATAATGTTGTCGCCCATCAATTTCAACAATGATTTTCAAGTCATTTTCAAATTCAATATAAAAATCGTATTCATAAAATGTCCCATGCGTTTTTCGTAAGTCTGCCCACACAGGTCTAAACTTGTGTATGAATTTAATATAGTACAAAACACCTTTGTTGTTAGTCAAATAGTTCTTGAATTTCTTTTCTGTTTTTAATACACAGGTTGGACACCAACTACCATTAACTATACTATTAATCATTTTATCAAACTCATTATTACAAACTTCACACTTAAACCAACACTTTTTAGCCGAACCTTTAAATACATTCCTAGGTACTACTGTAGCGTTTTTTGTAGAATGCCAAAATTTCGATTTTTCATGTGAGGCAAACGATTTATTAAAACACATAGTACAATTAATATCATAACATAGTTTTCTATTTGAACAATAAGAACACCTATGACCTTTAGTAATCCTATTAAGTTGACTATCAAAATCATGATCACAATCTCCACATTTAAACCAATATTTTTTAGGCGAACCTTTAAATACATCTCTTGGTTGTAATTGATTATTTTTTGTAGGATGCCAAAATATTGCCTTTTCGTGTGAAGCGAACGACATATTCAAACAATATTTGCAATTAATATCATCGCATAGTTTTTGATTTGAACAATAAGGACACCAACGGTTGTTACAAACAATATTACTAAGTTTACTATCAAAATCATGATCACAATCTTCGCACTTAAACCAATATTTTTTATGCGAACTTTTAAATATATGTCTTGGTATTAATGTACTGTTTTTAGTAGGGTGCCAAAATGGTGATTTTTCGTGTGACGCGAAGGATTTACTAAAACAAAGTTGACAATCATCATCATTACATAGTTTTTGATGTGTACAATAAGGACACCAATGGTTGTTACAAACAATATTACTAAGTATACTATCAAAATCATGATCGCATTCACCACATTTAAACCAATACTTGTTATGAGTATGTTTAAATACATGACAAGGCATCAAATCACCATTCATTGTAGGATGCCAAAATTGTGCTTTCTCATGTGACGCAAATGACTGTTCATATGTGGGCAAACTAGGCATAATATATCTACTATGAATAGATATATTACATTTATATCACTTACTATAAAAAAGACACAAAGGAGGGGGTAAGGGGGAACCTTGGTTCCCCCTAGTAGACGCGTTGAGCAAGTGGAATAGTTTTTACTTCTTTATTTAATGTCGAAAATATTACATCACGCTTTGTTAATGCTACTTTTGTATGCTCAATATTATTTATGTTTTTAAGTTTCGCTAATGTATGGCATAACCAATCGTCATCGTCACGTTTTGGATAATTTTCATGTGAATGAGCTCCACGACTTTCTTTTCTATAGTTTGCACTATGCATAGTTACTAGAGAGTTGTCGAGTAAATTTTTAAGTTCTAATAATTCAATAAACTCTGAATTAAATGTGTCGGATTTATCATCAATTGAAGCGTGTTGAAATTGTTTATAAATATTTTGCATTTTGTCAACACCTTGAGATAATAATTTATCGTTTCTAAAAACCCCTGCATGTTTTTGCATAATATTTTGCATTTCTAGCCTTAGGTCGGAAACATTAATATTACCTTTTTTATGTTTATAATATTGATATTTATCTAAATCATAATTGAGTTCATTTTTGTCATAATCCTCAATTGCTTTATCGTTGTGTATTTTATAAATATTTTCGGCACATGCTTTTCCAAATACTACAATGTCTAGTAAAGAATTAGCACCTAGTCGGTTGGCACCATGTACAGACGTAGATGCTGCTTCACCGGCCGCCCACAATCCACGAACAATAGTATTATCGTTTGGTTTAGATGGATTTAAAACCTGTCCTTTCCAGTTTGTTGGAATGCCACCCATATTATAATGCACAGTAGGAATAACGGGGACGGGTTCTTTAGTTACATCGACACCAGCAAATATATTTGCTGTTTCAGATATACCGGGTAAACGTTCTGCTAATATATCAGGAGGTAAATGAGATAAGTTAAGTAATATATGGTCTTTTTTATCACCGACCCCACGTCCTTCGTTGATTTCAATCGTCATGGAACGTGAGACGACATCCCTACTAGCTAAATCTTTTGCACTTGGTGCATATCTTTCCATGAATCGTTCACCATTTGAATTTAATAAATAACCACCTTCTCCACGACATCCTTCGGTTAATAAAACACCGGCACCATAAACCCCGGTTGGATGAAATTGAATAAATTCTGCATCTTGTAGTGGAATTCCTTTTCTTAGACACATAGCATTTCCATCGCCAGTGCATGTGTGAGCACTAGTAGCGGAAAAATAGCATCTACCATATCCTCCAGTTGCAATTATAGTATTTTTTGCGTTAAATTTATGAAAAGTGCCATCTTCAATATTGTAAGCTAGTATTCCTACACATGAAGTCTTATCTTTATTAAGTAATAATTCAAGTCCAAAATATTCAATGAAGAATTTAGCATTATGTTTAAGTGCATTTCCATATAAAGTGTGTAACATGGCATGTCCTGTTCTATCAGATGCGCATGCGGTACGATATGCTTGTCCACCTTTACCAAACTCAAGGGATTGTCCACCAAAAGCACGTTGATATATTTTTCCATCCTCGGTTCTAGAGAATGGTAGCCCATATTTTTCTAATTCAAGTACAACATTAGGGGCTTCTTTACACATGTAATGAATAGCATCTTGATCACCTAACCAATCACTTCCTTTTACAGTATCATAAAAATGCCATTTCCAATCATCTACGGTGATGTTACCCAAAGCAGCGTTAATGCCGCCTTGTGCTGCTACAGTATGTGACCGCGTGGGAAATAGCTTGCTTATACAAGCGACATTCAAACCTTTTTCACATAACCCAGTTGTAGCACGAAGGCCAGCGCCCCCGGCCCCTAGTACAATAGCGTCGTATGTGTGTTCAATAATACTAGGAATATATTTTTTCATATATTTTTATTATTGAATTAGGTTTATATTAAAAAAAAAAGTAAATTAAAAATTGAAAATAATAAAAAGTTAAACATTAAGAAGATATAAAAATATTTAACTATAATATTTAGGATGTCCAAAGTGTATAACGATCCAATTTTAACCCCAGACGATAATAGGTATGTTATGTTTCCAATTAAAGATCAAGCGATTTGGTCAATGTATAAAAAAGCACTAGAATCTTTTTGGAGATGTGAAGAGGTTGACCTAGCAAAAGATAATTTGGATTGGGAAAGGCTAACTGATAATGAAAAATATTTTATAAAAATGATATTAGCCTTTTTTGCGGCATCTGATGGAATTGTTTTAGAAAATTTAGCGGGTAGATTTATGTCGGATGTTCAATTGAGCGAAGCAAGAGCATTTTATGGTTTTCAGATTGCAATGGAAAATATTCATAGTGAAATGTATTCATTATTGATTGAGACGTATGTAAAGGATAGAGAAGAGAAAACGAAATTATTTGAAGCAATAGATAATTTTCCATGCATAAAAAAAAAGGCTGATTGGGCTATTAAATGGATAAATGACAAAAGAGCCAGTTTCGCTACACGTTTGATAGCGTTTGCTTGTGTGGAGGGTATATTTTTCTCAGGTGCATTTTGTTCGATATTTTGGTTAAAAAAAAGAGGATTAATGCCGGGGTTGACATTTTCAAACGAACTTATATCCCGCGATGAAGCCTTGCACACGGAGTTTGCTATATTATTGTACAATGGATTACAAAAGAAAAATAGACAAAGTAAGGTATATGAAATAGTGAGAGAAGCAGTATCAATAGAAAAGGAGTTTATAATCGAATGTTTGCCTTGTAAGTTAATTGGTATGAATAGTACGTTAATGAGTCAATATATAGAATTTGTGGCTGACCGTTTGTTAGTTCAAATAGGATACGATAAAATATATAACTCTAATAATCCATTTGATTTTATGGAAATGATTAGTATAGAAGGAAAAACAAACTTTTTTGAAAAACGTGTAGGCGAATATGCCCTTGCTACAAAAGATAATGATGGTGATGTATTTACGTTAGATTCTGAATTTTAAACAATGGTTAAATTATAATGGATATAAATGATGTACGTACCATACACGAATTTAAAGGGTGTTCGTTTTCTGAATTTAAATTATCGGAGGTTAAATCAGCGTCTATAAATGAATTAGAACGCAATAATATAGTAAATTCATATTATTGGTTTATGGAATTATTGTGTTCTGGACATATAAACGATATATGGGAATTAATAATACAATATTATGGTAATAAAATAAATGTTGGAAATCCTAAGTTGGTAATTTATTTAGATATGATATATAATAAGTACGTGAATATATTGTCAAATGGATATACGAACTATGAATTGGCGATGAGAAACAATAATGAAATACGAAATTTGTTTTGTGAAATGACCATGATATTATGCCATTCTATAAGAACCCCTACATTGGAAAAAATTAAAATTATTGATACAAATGATTTTGATTTAGACAAGATTGTAAATAAACTGAAAGCGCCTAATACTGGATTTGTAGATAATATTTTTTATTCGGATGATCCATATGAATTATATATACCCGTAAACGAGTTAGCGTATAGTCTGAGTAAAGAAAACATTCAAAAAAATTTATGGAATTCAATATATTGGATTGAATGGATTTTACAATATGGTAAACAATATTATAAAAATTATGACGAATTATTGAAAATATCGACTAGAAATATAAACGTTCATCCAAGTTTTAAGAAAGATTTTATTTGGATAATATGGGATGTTTTGTTGGATAAATCATTGGTTGATTTTGAAATACAGAAGAAAATTATTAATAGTTTATTCAATATCTTTATTATCAATTACAAACAAGGTACAAAAGAAAAAAGGAAACAATTATTTTTCTTTGCGTGTAAGGTTATAGTAGATTATAAATCAATCGATTTTAAATTACCAATAGTGGAGAACAAGGATGACTATAACCAAGATGAAATAATTAATATAGTATTCAATGAAATAAAAAAAAATGAAAAGACGCCTAATACAGGTTATCTGAATGTGAATGAAGACCGGTCAAATGTAGAAAAAACAGTTGAGAAGATAAATGCTTTAAAATCTTTTATGAATTATTAGAAATATAGAATTTAAATTTAATATTTTTATAAGTGAATATTATAGTCCGAAAATAGCCAAATTGTACGTTAAAATTATCTAGTAGTATTATACTAATGAAAAAAAATTTTAATTCTTTAATAATTACTTTTGCACTTTTAGGATTATTGAGTTTTGTGTTGTATTCAAATTTTCCATTAGAATTTAAACGATTATTTATATTTGGGGTAGAACAGGTTAAAGAAAATATGGACAATATGAAAAAACCAGTAGATAATATTAAGGTAAATATACCTATTGTTAATATAAAAAAAGAAGAGGATAATAAACATCCTGGTTATTGTTTTATAGGAGATTCTGATTACACACGTCACTGTGTAGAATTACAAAAGGACGATAATTGCGTATCTGGTCAAATATATAAAACACGAGAAATATGCGTTAATCCTGATTTAAGGTATTAATATATTTATAGAGTAAACATAAATATTTTGTATACATATTTTGTATACATATTTTGTATTAATATTTTGTTATTTATAATAACACAATATAGAAATATTAAAGGAATAAAATATAATGAATCTAATAAATGTTATATTTTATTTGTTTAATTTGATAGATGTGAAAGAGTTTGATAGACCACGCGATTCATTGATATCCATATATCCGGGTGGTCTTACTGGATTTTATTCATTAGGTGTATCTTCGTATATAAAGGATAATTATGATGTTTCTGATTATTCTTTTTTGGGTGCATCAGCTGGTTCGTGGAATTCGTTACTCTTTACATGTAAACATCCTAGTGAAGACGTTATGAATGATTTATTATCTCGAGATATTTTTTTTAAAGCAAACACGTTACCTGAGTTGACAGAAGGAATAGGAAATCATATATTGACCAATTACAAAGATGACGATTTCCATTTAGATCGGCTTTATATATCAGTATCTAAATTAAGTATGCTTAGATTCAAGCCTAAAATAATGTACAATTTTACATCTTTAAACGATGCAGTAAATGGGTGTTTATCTAGTTCATATATACCATTTGTTACTAGTAAATTTAGACGAATGCCTATTAACAATATTATTATGGATGGAGGAATAAATGCATTTCCTCCTAAACAAATAAACACATATTTAAATATTTATCCTTCAATGTGGGGTAGAGAATTTACATTAGGTTCGGGTTTTAAATATCCATCAAGTAATGATTATTTCACAGATATGTATTTATATGGATATCAAGATACAAAAAAAAACAAAAAAATAGTAGATGATTTTTTTGAAACTAAAAAATAGCTTGGTATATTAATGTATAATAAAAATAAGAAAGTAGATTGGAAACCAAATGTGCAATATTTTACACATATGGCTGGATATATTAAAAATAATGTACCCAATAATAGCCCAGCGTTTAAACCGCGTCCTATGCGACATTATAGAAAACAATATCAATCTACCAATAGTTCTTCATTCAAATATAATGGTAATTATTTAGGAATGTATACGATTCCTGGAGGTAATATTTTATCTATGAAATCAAGTTCCAGTAAATGTATTGGTGTATCTGGTATAGCTAATCATAGATTAAATTATAGAGAAAATAAAAATTGTTATACAAATAAAAATTGTAATAAGATTAAACATAGAAATGTAATACCCGTTTCTTCTAATAATTCTAATAAGAGACAATTTTCACGTGTTAGAATATCTATAACTCAAAATTCAAACTTCCTGGACCCGGCACGGGCATACTATCAGCCGTGGCCCATTTATGTGAATAGGATCAAAGTTTTAGATTCTAATAATAATCCCATTAATGTTGAACATAATTTAGTTAATATTGATAAACATAAAGAAATTAATCATGGTGAACCATATGGATATACAGGAAAAGTTAATTTAATAAAAGGATATTATTATCCATATTTAGCAGAAGGGGGAACGATTTTTGCAGATATATCGTGGAGTGATTCAGGTGTAACCGATGCAAGTATGATACTATATAAACCTCCAACAACTGAAGAACTCTCCTTTGCTGGAGGGGAGAAAGCAGTGGGTCACGATCGTTTTTGGTGGTTTATGGGTGTTTTAGACAGATATTTTAAAATGTATGATATATTTAATGGTAAAAATGATAAAGTGTCAGTGGCCATGCATCTTGAGGTAACGTTTGATATATATACAAAAAGCAAAAGTGTAATAGTAGACATACCATTATTGAATCCAGACGGAGACCTCACGCCGATCGCACGTCTCTGGAATGCGACAATTATTGCTACAAATTTATCTACAGGAGATGAAATAGGTAGACGCGTTTTATATAGTGAATATGATGTCGCCAAATTAAATGAAACTATTGAATCTCAAAAATTTATTATAACTGGTGGAAGTTGGGGGTGGGTAAGAATAACTATATTGAGAGATTCATATTTTGACAGCGAAGCCAACCCATTAAGAATCTATACTATTAATGTTACAAATGAATATGGCGAACCAATACCAGTTACAAATATAAAATTTCCTCAAAGGCCGGGTAATATGATTAGATTATATGATACCGGCCTCGTGAACGGTCAAGGTACCATAATATATACGGGTTCAGGTTCTTATAATAATGAACAAGTAACAGGAGTAACAGGTGGGTGGGTGACTGTAAATAATGTAACTCACACCATCAATAACATCACGTACGAAGGGAAATATTTCTATATTGACACACAGAATTTTCTTACGAGCGGCGAACAGTACGTTTATCAAGTGCGTGATGGTGTATTAATTATGTCCGGCTATGTTTTTATGTGGTCCGATACTGGGCCCGGAAGATGGCAAACCGGCTCCGCAGAGGGTCAGTGGAAAGTAGGAGATAAAATATATAAGGATGCAATTCCAATGTTTAATTGGAATTTTAATGATACAGGATTATATGTAAATAATGGTTTTATGATATTAATGTGGGTTTATATCGGGAGCAACACTCCCGATGAAACCACAATAAAATTAATAGTGGATGGTCCTTCATCAACAGAATTAATGTGGTATACTAGGAATGACAATAATTATACATTTATGGGTACTGACACATTGGAAGTTGATAATTGGTATTATTTTGATTTATTTGTGGAACCCGGAGGGTATAATTTTACGTATCATTATAGAAAATCGATGGATGGTTCAAATTATAGTCATCATACCATTAAAACAAAATCATCATACACTATGGCGAGTAAAGATTTGAGTGATATAGTTATTGGAGTAGATTTTGGAGCAGGAATAGCGTTAGATACAGTAATGGGTTTGAGAGGGGATTGGAGTTATATGAATGATTTCACAACGGATATATTTGCGGCTTTAACTGATATAGAAAAATACAATACTTCTGATTATCAAGCTTCCGATATATCATTTCAATGGCAAATATCTGATATATCAGGAGATAATTTCTCTGATATATCAGGAGAGACGGACTATAAAATCCATATTCCTTCTGATCAAAGTATGATTAATAAATATGTTAGAGTAAAAGTTACTAAAGATAATTATAATGGTATATACGGTAAAATTATAAGTCATATGCCGGCCACCGACCCTAGCGCCGGAGAATATATCATAGGTACCTCAAATTCTGCTTTTGTTCGCGTTTTTGAATCTGTGCAAATTGTTGGTGAAAATACATATGGACATTTGATTAATGAAATATTTAATACACCCGTAATAGATGATCTTGGATTTGTATTAGGTAGTGGTATAGCATTTGATATAAATACATACAGTGAAACTGTAAAAATTACATATGAGTCCTCGACGGGGCTCGGCGGCGGGGTCAAAGGCGACCGGCGTCTTGTTGGTGCCGAAGTTAAAGCAATAGACATTAATACAGGATATGAAATAGGTAGTAATATACTAAACGGTGATATAATACCTGATAAAAATTATGGTAGGCTTAGAATTGAACCAGGTGATCATTATGGACGCAGCTGGATTTACATAGACGAGTATCCAATATATTATGGTTACAGTGATGATTATAGTCAAACTGTTACTTTAAGACCAGGCTCGCTCGAGATCGGGAACCAAGGAGGGCTGTTTATACCAAGCGAATTCGACCGCGGCGCTGGGGCAACTAATGTTTTAGACAATGAGGTCTCGGGTCGGCGGCATAAAATAGCAATTCCCAATAAATTTTTAAATGGTTTATCGGGTGTACATATTAAAATAACAGCGTACAACGACGCGAGCCACGACGAGGTGCCGTATCATTATCCTGGTGTTGATACGACACATTTTTGGGAGACTACTCTTGTTGATATTGATGATATTTCGTATACCCTTTATACTAGAAGTGACAGTAATTTTCATGTAAATACCGATGGTGTTGATGTAGCCTATAATGTATATGTTATTACTCCATCAGACTATAATTGGATAGAACATTATGAAGATGGACGGGTAGTAGAAAAGGACGTAAAGACAACAAAATTCACACTTAGAAAAAATTGAGAAGTATGTAATTATATTTTTTGTAAAGATAATATATAAATGTCGAGTTGGAAACCTATAAATAATATTTATCACACTTATACAGCAGGATATAAAAAAAATACAATTTCTTTAAATAATATTCCTTATAGAGCTAGACCTATAGTGCATTACAGAAAACAATATAATCCAATATCTACATCAAAATATTATGGTAATCATTTAAGTAGTTATACAAATCCAGGAGGCAATACAATTACATTAAAGTCACCTGGAAGTAATTGTATTGGATTATCTGGCGTAGGGGATTACATGTTAGAAAATAAAGAAGGGTGTTGTCATACAAAAGATAATTCAAAATTAATAAAAAGTGGACATGTAGAAAAAAAACGCATATCTAGCAATGCGGAATTATTAAGAACGCGAGGTAGAACATTTGAAAAAAACATGCCAATAAAAAAAACAGACATACAATCGGGATATTCTTTTTTTAATGTATATCACGATTGTGAAGGTGTTTCTCAAAAATTACAAAAATATAACAAAACTTCAAACACAAAATTTTTCAAAAGTGGAGCGGCGTCGGCATCTAGTAAGATATTGAAAAGGTGCGTAGACGCGCATCAAAAATTTGCGAAAACAACTGGGTTAAGCGGGCATTATGTCGTTTTAGAAAACACGACAACAGCTCCTAGTTTTTCACATTTATCAAAAAAAGTGGAAGTTCCTTGTTGCGCAGTGGTTGCTTAGGTTTCATCTTATTCGTCATCCTTTAAAAAGAGTATTATTATAAAATAATGTTACACTATATTAAAATACGGAATAATATGATTTTTAGCAAACAAGCAAAAAATATGTTATTCAAATATAAATATATAATTCTCTTATTATTGGTAACAGTATTTTGTGTCATCTACAATAATCCTAAGAAAGAAAGTTTTAACGTAAACCAATGTACAAGCGGAGAAGAACTTGATGAACGCACAGCTCTCTATTGTAATGCTACCGAACAACTTGCTACAGATGCAAAGTCTTTTGCCTATAATATAATTAGAAATGCCTGTTATGCAGATGTTGATAGATGCAAAACAGTTCTGACAGAAATATTAACAGCATCAGATGAAGAGCAACAATAAAATTGCAATATCCAATCTAAACAAATTTGTTACGAAGGATGAGGTAAGAGTGAATCGTGTGTAATCCCCACTAGAGAGTTGGTATGAATTGCCAATTTAGTTCTTGGCAAATTTTTTTCCAAATGTCATCTTGTTCGATACGTTTATCTCGGTCTTTTAACATTGGAAAATAATTAAGGAATTCTCGTTGATTTATTAATTCGCATAATTTGTAAATAGTAAAATAATAATTAAGAAAATTAACTCTATCTTTAGGGCAGAATTTTGAATAAGGTGCTTGTATTTGTAAAAACAAACTACATAGTTTTTCTTCTAATTCTGGTGTCATTACGGGTGGTTTAATACCCAATTTTTCTTTGATAAAAGAAATATGTTCATAATAGTTACTATATCCTAGTTTTTTAAGAATTTCTTTGGTTTTTTCATTAGTTAATTCATCCAAAGAGATTCTTTCTTTTTTAATTTGATGTTTGACATTGTCTAATATTTCATCAGAAACATGAGTAGTTTCTTTAGCTTGGAATTGTGCTAAAATTTCTTTGAAGTGGTTAATACGTTTATAAACGTAATAACATACTTCTTTAGGGGGTTCTTTGTATGAAGGTTTTTCTGAATCGGTTATAACCCGCAAAAAACTCCCACATGTATTACAAACCGATATGCCTTCATTTTCTATATATATTTGTTCACCTTGGTGACATTTAGTACAAATATCTTGTACATTTATGTATGTAGTGAAATTTAAACACATGGGATCGACATTTTGCATATATTTATTAAGTATATCATTGTGGTTAGACACATCTTGTTTTTCTTCATGATTATTTATGTTAAAAAAATTATTTAGAATAGTAGTTTTGCTTCTACCTAAACTTACTTTTTTTTTTTCTTCAAAATATGAAAATATATATTTTGAGTTATTTAACAAATAATCAGTGTGGTCAGTTTTGTATTTACGTAATGTATTTTTTAATTCTTTAATTTCATCAGTGTATGCAAGTCGTTGTGAAATGTCTAAACCAGGTTGGTTTCTTTTTTCCTTTAGTTTTTTTATTTGTTCTTCTAATAAAGGGATTTTTTCTTTATTTTTTAAAAATGTTTTGGTGAAATCGTCATGTGTATCGTCTAAAGTATTTGTTTTTTTTTTAATAACGATTTTATTATCTGTGCGAGGTTTAAACATTTATGTTATTAATAAGGAAAAATCTATATATTAATTTACAGATAAACATTAAATAATGATTATTGATGATATTTTATATAAAAAGTTGATTTTTATTTATAGGTCCATAAATGAAGGGTGGACTGTATCTAAGAAAGGTGAAATTTATACATTAAGTAAGAAACATTGCAATAAACGAAAATATTTCAAAAAAAAATACCTACATACTTTTTTACAAAGACATGTTATAACTGACTGATTGTGTAGTAATTTTCACTACGTTAAAATATAATGAAAAAATAAACAGTATTTAATTAATTAAAAATCAAAAATTTTTTTTCTTTAGGAATATTATAATATAATTATGGGTGGTGGATTAATGCAATTAGTAGCATACGGCGCGCAAGATGTTTACCTTACCGGTAATCCTCAAATCACATTCTGGAAAGTAACATACAGACGTCACACCAACTTTGCCATGGAAGCCATTGAACAAACATTCAACGGCATGGCCGATTTTGGCAGACGTGTAACATGCACAATCTCGCGCAATGGCGATTTAGCTTACAGAACATACTTACAAGTCACATTGCCCGAAATTGGCCAATCGCTTAGCTCGACCAGCGATGTTTACGCCAGATGGTTAGATTACCCTGGTGAGCAATTAGTTTCGGTTGTTGAAGTTGAAATTGGTGGACAAAGAATCGACCGCCAATACGGCGACTGGATGCACATCTGGAACCAACTTACATTAACTTCGGAACAAGAAGTATGCTACAACAAAATGGTTGGCCACACCACCGCCTTAACATACATCACTGATCCTTCGTTCTCGAACGTCGATGGCCCTTGCGAAAGCGGTGCCCCTGCCCAAGTATGCGCTCCCCGCAACGCCTTACCTGAAACAACCCTCTACGTTCCTTTACAATTCTGGTTCTGCAGAAACCCTGGATTGGCTCTTCCTTTAATTGCTTTACAATACCACGAAGTCAAAATCAATTTAGATCTTCGCCCCATTGACGAATGCTTATGGGCTATGGATTCGCTCGACGTCACCGCTTCGTCGAAAGTCACATCGGCTTACTCGCAATCGCTCGTTGCCGCTTCGTTATACGTTGATTACATCTTCTTAGATACCGATGAACGCAAACGCATGGCGCAACAACCCCATGAATATTTAATTGAACAATTACAATTCACTGGTGATGAATCGGTTGGTTCGTCGTCGAACAAAATCAAGTTAAATTTCAACCACCCCTGCAAAGAATTAGTCTGGGTAGTCCAACCTGATGACAATGTTGATTACTGTGCCTC
>MDSX01038178.1_pt1 | contig 31189 bp, 25 predicted proteins | sample 811141 | NCBI WGS metagenome assembly MDSX01 (sample SAMN05326642, study PRJNA326480) | marine metagenome | isolation source: seawater | place: Atlantic Ocean: South East | collected 2010
CATCAATTTTCCAGAAACCGCACGAAGGATAGGTGGATTTGGGATAACTGTAAAAAATGTAACGATAACAAAGATGCCAGATTCTAAAAGGTTAATGGATGAACGATAAAATGCCTGCAATATAATCGCTAAATCTTGTGAGGCTAATCCGTTAATAACCTCTAGGACTGTTCCTTTTAATAGTTTGACTCAGCTAAAGGCACCTGATGGATATATGTTAAAAAATGGAGCAGTAGAGCTTTGGTGCCGCGTCAATTTCTCAATTTATCCTGGAGATTTTCCTAAAAATTGATGATGGAGCTAGTAGGACGGTTTCTGCTTTAATATTCTCAATTTTAATTCAACTTGCTGTAATTGATGAAGCGGGAGTTAAAAGGGTACATAAATAGGAAGTAACTGAAATTAGAGATTGGACGGAACGTATGATAAGAAAATCACAAGTAACGTCAAATTTTTTATTATGACAGGTGCTATGCACTTGTTACTGAATAATTAACGAGGTTTTCATAGAACTGAAGCCTTTATATTCACGACGCAAGAGTTTGATCATACAAAAGGTTATAGATTTAGACGATGTTTGCTCTGATCTCAGAATTTTTTAGCAAAAGAGTAATAATATATTTGATTGAGAAACATTTCTGTGCGATTGTGCGCGCTGTTTTCGTGGTCGGCTGTAATTGCGAGTGTTGAGAGTTAAACAAAAGTGATGTCAGCGCGCTTCCGGCGACACCAATGTGAATTTGGGCTGATAGATCCAATGTGACGTCGGATAGTTTTTGTTGCCCTCTGTTTAGAATACACCAGCTGACGTTGCGAATTGGTTTTTGTTCTCGATTAAAGGATTAATTATGCCTACAACGCCAGCGACAGAAGTGCCGACTGATGAACCTCGTGCCGATGTTGCAAAAGTGCGACAGTGTCTGCGATGTGAAACAACGTTCCATAGTCAGTGGGCTGGCGAGCGCATTTGCTCGCGATGTAAAAGTTCCAACACGTGGCGTAATGGATCACCACTTGGCTCAGGGGCTTCAGGGGCTGGCCGCTAGGAAACCAGAAATACAGCTGAAAAGAATTTTTATACTGAGTGGAATTACTACCTAGTTACTACATTAGAGCCTGTGCTTTTCGGGCTCGTTTCCCACCTTTTCTTGCTTTTCTAGCAGCATATCTCGCGTCGCGAGCGGATTTTTGATCAGCCAATAGAGCTATAGCTTCATCAGCTATTCTGTCAGCCTCTTCCTTTTCAGCTAATTCTCGAGCTTCCCGGGCCGTTTTTTCAGCTAGCTCCTTCGCATCGCGCTCTGCTTTTTCACGCGCTAACTTTTCCTCTTTTTCGGCTTTGCGCTCTGCTAGACGCAAACTACGGGCAGTTGCGATAGCTTTCCGCTCCGCTCTAATTTTTTCAAATTCAGGATCTCCCGGCCCTGGCCGCGCTTTAATACGGTCTTGAATTGCTTGCCTAGCTTTCGCTTTTTCTGCTATCCGTGAACCAAAACTGTCATCTTTGTAAGAATTCCTCATCGTTTCCCATCTTTGTAAATGAAGTGTTAGGACGGAACCGGCTTTTACTTGCGGACCGAGTTCAATTTAATTCCATGCTCTAATAATAAATGTTGTTTGCAAATTGCAAAAATTTTAAATTTATAACTGTTTACAATAAAAAATCCTAAAAACCCAGAAAGTTTTGACAAAATAGAATTAAAAATACCCGCAGAAAATAGGGATATTCTGAGAAAAAGCAAGTATATTGGCGATATGTTTATTAATCATTCGAAATATTGAGTAATAATATCAAGATTTATATTATGGTTAGAGAGCTCTTGAACAATATTTGATAGCTAAGGGAACCCTTTCTATGTCTTTTGATGGTTATGAAAAAAACCCGCGGTCCGATAAATTAGGTTTATGTCCTCGACGACTTGAACGGATAACACCATGGCTTGAAAAATATGTTGATGATGGAAAACTACCATTTGCCGCCGTAGTAGTAATGCGAAAGGGGCAAGTTGCGTATTCGTCTCTTTATGGACAGAGAGACATCGAGATGGGGCTTCCTGTACTGCAAGATGGCCTTTATCGAATTTACTCGATGTCTAAATTAATTACGACAGTAGCTGCATTATCACTCTTTGAGAGTGGTGAGCTGATGTTAGACGACCCAATAACTAAGTATCTTCCAAATTTCGCTAACCAAAAGGTGTATTCATCAGGAACTTTTGAGGATATGGAGTTAAAAACTTTAAGTTCACCAATAACAATCCGCCAATTGATGAATCATACGTCAGGATTGACCTATGGCGCTTTTGACCCGGGCCCGGTTGGGCGTGCCATGAGGAAAAGCCAAATTGACTTTGGCAACACAAATGAAAGTCTCGAAGATCTTGTGGATCGACTAGCAAAAACTCCTCTATGTTTTCAACCAGGATCCAGTTGGCGTTATGGTGTTTCAACAGACGTGCTTGGGCGTATTCTTGAAGTGATAACGGGAAAGAATTTGGGGCAAGTCCTCAGACAGAGAATTTTTGACCCTTTGAAGATGTCGGATACATCATTTTCTGTACCAGATACCAAGATAGATAAATTTTGTGCTTTATATACTAAGACGAATGAATGTTCTTTGAAAAAGCTGGAGGATGCCAAAAACAGCAGATTTCGAGAGCCTGTTAGCATGAATTCAGGTGGTGGTGGTTTAGTTTCATCTATGAGAGATTATGTGACTTTTGTTGAAATGATAAGAGGTCTGGGGGCATTTGGTGGGGAGCGGGTATTAGGAAGGAAAACGGTTGATTTTATGATGAGAAATCATTTGCCTGGTGATATGGCCTCTATGGGACAAGAAACGTTTAGCGAGATGCCTATGACTGGAGTGGGCTTCGGCTTAGGGGGTGCTGTGTTGCTTGACCCGATTAAATCTGAAATTCTTGGGTCAAAAGGAGAATTTACTTGGGGTGGGGTGGCGAGTACTGCATTTTGGATAGACCCAGCTGAAGATCTTTCCGTAGTTTTTATGACACAATTAATTCCATCTTCTACCTATCCTATCAGAAGAGAATTGAGAGTATTAGTTTACCAGGCGTTAGTTGATTAATTTTGAGAAGTTAAACAGCCTGAAAAATAGTTATGTTAATTGCATATCTTTTACTGGAGCGCTAGATTGGTCATCTATGAAGTTTACGCTAACCGTTGGTTGAAAGAATACAGTAATACTGGGGTTAAAGCTATAGACAGAAGCTAATTCGATAGGATTAATGTCTGGCTGAAGCAAGATAGCATATCTTTTTGGGAGTATATAATGTCTGTTGAGGAATATGAATCACTTCAAGGGGATAGAATGCATTTGCCAAAAAAAATGACGGGGGATCAGGTCTGGTATGGTCCCGAGATGGTCAATTCTGATGAATGGTTATACTCTTTATCAGATGGCGATATTGATGAAATTGACGCGGCTGTTCGCGCTGTTGAGGGTAAAGATATAGCCAAGATAAGTAAAAATGATTTTCAATTACCTGATTTTTCAAAGAAGCTCATAGAAATCAATAATGATGTAATTCGTGGGCGCGGTTTTGCCCTAATTAGAGGCCTCCCAGTAGAAGAATGGTCAATTAAGAGTTCTGCCACCGCGTATTATGGCATAGGGATGCATATTGGTCATGCAAGATCTCAAAATGCTAAAGGGCATGTTCTTGGCCATGTCCGTGATCTTGGACGAGATGCGATAAATGATAAGAACGCAAGAATTTATCAAACGAGGGAAAGACAAAATTTTCACACAGACTCGTGCGATATCGTGTCGTTATTATGTCTTAAAACGTCCAAGACGGGTGGTGCCTCTGCATTGGTAAGTTCGATGACCATTTACAATGAGATGTACGATCGTAGACCTGACCTTTTACGTCTTCTTTTTGATCCTTTTGCGACGGATAGAAGAGGGGAAATACCGACGGGTAAAAAACCATATTTCGAGATACCGGTATATAATTATTTTGAGAATTACTTATCGGTGATTTACGCTCCTCGTTATATTGATTCGGCTCAACGGTTTGAGGGTGTTCTGAAGATATCTGAGAAAAAACGTGAGGCGCTTGAATTATTTGACACTTTAGCCAATGACCCGAGCATTAACATGCAAATGAGTTTTGAACCGGGTGACATTCAGTTTGTGCATAACCATACGATGCTTCACGACCGAACAGCATATGAGGATTGGGAAGATGAAAATAAAAAACGACATTTGTTGCGTCTTTGGTTAGCTGTTCCTAATGCACGGCCACTTCCCGATGTCTATGCAGAGCGTTATGGTACAGTAACTATTGGGGATCGGGGAGGTATAATAGTGCCAGGTTCCCATTTAAATGCCCCTTTGAACCCCATTTAAAAGGTTGTGGTCTCTTTGAAAATTAAATTCAAGGACTAGGCTTATTTTTCTTGTTACTATCTAGGTCTCAGGCTAGTTAACTGCATCGCGTATTTACCGAAACTGAACGATATAAGTGAGTACTAATTATGCATCGCTACCGAACACACAATTGTAACGATTTACGTACCGCTCATGTTGGTAACACAGCTCGGTTGTCCGGTTGGATACACCGTCGTCGGGATCATGGACAATTAGTGTTCTTAGACTTAAGGGATCATTTTGGAATTACACAATGCGTTGTTGATGTTGAAGATGAGACTTTTGCAATTGTTGAAAGTGTTCGAGTTGAGAGTGTCGTTACAATCACTGGTAGAGTTGTTCGTAGGGACGATGAGACAATAAATGAGAGGATACCGACTGGTGAAGTCGAACTTCGCATTGACTCGTTTGAGGTTCAATCTTCAGCCGATCTTTTACCATTACAGGTGAATGCGGAAGAAGATTCCGGTGAAGAAAATCGTCTTAGATATAGATTTCTGGATTTGAGGCGTGAGCGTATCCACAATAATATAGTCCTCCGATCTAATGTTATATCATCAATCCGCAGACGAATGGTTGACCGGGGGTTTATCGAGTTTCAAACCCCAATTTTAACAGCAAGTTCTCCGGAAGGAGCTCGGGATTTCCTTGTCCCGTCCAGATTACATCCTGGGAAGTTTTATGCCCTGCCTCAAGCCCCTCAGCAGTTTAAACAACTAGTAATGATGTCCGGTTTCGATCGTTACTTTCAAATCGCCCCATGCTTTCGAGATGAAGATAGTCGCGCGGATCGTTCCCCAGGAGAGTTTTATCAGCTCGATCTTGAAATGAGTTTTGTAGAGCAGGAAGATGTTTTTACCGAAATAGAGCCTGTTTTAACGGGTGTGTTCGAGGAATTTTCTAATTGGAATGTCCCTCAACCATTCCCAAGAATTCCTTTTGCCGATGCTATGTTGAAATATGGATCAGATAAACCTGATCTTCGAAACCCGCTAGAGATTTGTGATGTGTCAGATATTTTTAAAGGCAGTGACTTTGCTATTTTTGCAAAAACTGTTGAGAATGGAGGTGCGGTTAGGGCTATTCCGGGACCTAAATGTGGCAGTAGGGCGATTTGTGACCGAATGAATTCGTGGGCTCAAAAGGAGGGAGCCCCCGGTATGGGATATATAATTTTAGGAGAGGGTGGAGGAAGAGGGCCTATCGCTTCTAGGATATCTAATGATGCTTTATCCGATCTAAAAAAACGTACAGGAATGGATGATGGTGATGCTATTTTCTTTTCTGCAGGAAAGCCTCTTGAAGCGGCTAAATTAGCAGGTCAGGCGAGGCTAAAACTTGGGGATGATTTAGATATTTGTGAAAAAGGTATCTATAGGTTTTGTTGGGTAGTCGATTTTCCGATGTATGAGCAAGATGAAGTGTCGGGCAAAATTGAGTTTTCACATAACCCTTTTTCTATGCCCCAAGGAGGAATGCAAGCACTTGAAACTCAAAAACCTCTGGATATATTAGCGTATCAATATGATATAGTTTGCAATGGGGTAGAGCTTTCATCGGGCGCAATAAGAAACCATTTGCCAGAGGTTATGTTGAAAGCGTTCTCTATCGCGGGCTATGCCACAGAAGAGGTCGAAGAAAAGTTTAGTGGAATGTTAAGCGCATTCCGGTATGGTGCCCCGCCACATGGTGGGTTTGCACCAGGAATAGATCGTATAGTCATGCTGATAGCTAATGAACCAAATATCAGAGAGGTTATTCTTTTCCCAATGAACCAACGCGCAGAGGATTTAATGATGAATGCGCCTAATGAGGTCAGTGTTGAGCAATTGAAAGAATTACATATTAAAAGTTCGCTTCCTCCAAAGTCTGTTTCAGATTTAGATAAGTGATCTCAAGGTAATATTTTGTTGAGCTAAAAGTCTAGAAGTTTGCAATGCTGGAGTGTTTGAGTGTACAAAAAAGGGGGCCTTCCGGCCCCCTTTCTCTTTTTGAATCATATTAATAGTTATACAACACCGAACGCCATCATAGCATTTGCTACTTTTTTAAACCCAGCGATATTTGAACCAGCCATATAATTACACCAGCCATCTTTTTGCATGCCTGCTTCATGACAGTTGTGATGAATACCAGTCATCAGGTCTCTCAACATTTTACTTAGTTCTTCATTACTCCAAGACCTGCGTTCGGAATTTTGGCTCATTTCTAAACCTGACATTCCGACACCACCTGCGTTTGCTGCTTTTGCTGGGGCAAACAAAATTTTGGCATCAAGGAATTGATGTATGCCATCAATATTTGTTGGCATATTGGCACCTTCTGATACGCCCATAATGCCGTTTCCTAACATAGTTTTTGCATCTTCTGCGGTGATTTCATTTTGCGTAGCGCAAGGCATAGCTAAATCGGCATTAACCCCCCAAGGACGTTTACCTGCATGGTACTCAGCACTACTGAATTTTTCCGCATATTCGGAGATACGTCCTCTCCTTACGTTCTTCAAGTCCATAATCCACTGAAGCTTTTCTGCATCTATGCCATCTTTATCGTAAATAAAACCTGCAGAGTCAGACAGTGTTAGTACTTTACCCCCTCTATGTGTTATTTTTTCAGCGGCGAACGTCGCGACATTGCCTGAACCTGATATTATAACGTTTTTGCCCTCGATGGCGTCCCCTTTGGTTTTTAACATTTCTTCCATGAAGTAGGCGGCACCATAACCTGTGGCCTCTGGACGCATTTCACTTCCACCATACTCTAGGCCTTTACCTGTCAAAACACCGGTAAAATGATTCGTTATTCTTTTATATTGACCAAACATATAACCAATTTCTCTTCCGCCGACACCAATGTCACCTGCAGGGACATCAACATCAGCACCAATATGCCGATAAAGCTCCGTCATAAAGGATTGGCAAAATCGCATCACTTCATTTTCTGACTTACCTTTTGGATTGAAGTTTGCTCCTCCTTTACCTCCTCCCATTGGCAGACCAGTGAGTGAATTCTTGAACGTTTGCTCAAAAGCAAGAAATTTCAATATGGACTGGTTTACAGATGGATGGAAACGGATCCCGCCCTTATATGGCCCAATTGCGTTATTATTTTGTATCCTATATCCGCGGTTTACACGAATATTCCCAGTGTCATCTTCCCAGCAGACTCGAAAAGATATCACGCGATCTGGTTCTGCCATTCGCTCGAGCACTTGCGCCTCAACATATTCTGGATAGTCTTGCAACCATGGAATGATATCTGCTGCGATTTCACGAACCGCCTGGTGAAATTCTACTTCCCCCGGGTTATGAGCTTCCACACCCGCCATGAATGATTCAAGACTTGTCGCCCTTTTAGACATTGATAATACCCCCATTTGGTTTCAAAAACTACATGATGAATAGTTTATAACAAGGGTATTAGCTTGCCGTCTTATCGCAAGATATTCAATCAAAAAAATATCAAATGCCCATTTTATTTATCTACCCAGGGCAAGGCAGGGTCTTCGTGGATCTGCTGCCCCAAGGATTAGAGGTCGATTTTTGTAGTTTACAATAGCGCAAATCGCACCCGCTTTCCATATTTGATCGGGCCAGACTTCAATTCGGTGACCTTTAACTTTCAATTTCTCTCTTATGTCCTTATTTATTGAACTCTCTATCTTCAGTACGTTAGGAAGAGCTGTATGAGGCTCAAAACTGTCGGGAGCGTTATAACTTGCAAATCGTGGTGCTTCCACTGCAGCTTGTGGAGAGAAGCCAAAGTCCGTGATATTCAGTAGAACTTGCAACATTGCCTGACATTGAACGTCAGCTCCTGGGGTTCCAAATGGCATCACGGAGCCATCTGATAAAATAGCGATTGCAGGGTTCGGTGTAAGTCGGGGTCTCTTCCATGGTGCTACGGATGATGGGTGGCCCTTTACAGCCCAAGACTGGGAGCCCCTGGAAGATGGTGTAATTCCCCATTTGGGGATAGCAGGGTTACTAGCGGAGCCGTCACTTGGAGTGATAGAAACAGCAAGACCATCAGAATCTACAACGCACACATAAGAAGTATCCTGCGATATGAATTCGTTGTTTAAAACATTAGGATCTCCATTCCAGAGGTCAATACCCTTTAATATCGTGTCTTTATCAATTAAATTTAATCTACTTTCAGCATATTCATTTGAGAGTAATTTTTCTATAGGAACATTAACAAATTCAGGGTCGCCAACATATATTTCACGATCTGAAAATACCAACTTTATTATCTCTGTTAATGTGTGAATATATTCAACCGAATTATGGCCAATCTTTTTGAAGTTTTTATGTCTCAGAAATGACCACATTTGTGCCAGACTGATCCCTTGGCTCCAAGCGCCACATGCAAATAAAGTCGTACCCTGCCGGTTAACCTCTATAGGTGTTTCAATGCCAACTCTGAAATCTTTTAGATCCGATAATGTAATCCAACCACCATTATCAGTGCTATATCGAGAAATAGCAGACGCGATATCACCCTCGTAGAAGGCTTTTCGGGCCGCATTTAATTTTTCCTTGCGAGTTCCTTTTGCAGCGGACTCTTCGTCGATCATATATTTTAATGTCTTAGCTAAATCTGACTGTTTAAACAGATCTCCGACATTAGGAACACGGTCATGAGGTAAATAGATTTCTTTAGTGGATGGCCAGCGTCTATATTTTTCTTCATTTTCTCGGATCGACTTAGCCATAAGTTCGTGCATTATAAAACCTTCTTCAGCAGCTTGTACGGCCCCGCGGGATGCATCTTTTAAAGATATTGTGCCAAATTTTTCAAGTGCTGTTAAAAAGGCATCCGGTGCTCCAGGAACGATCATCCGAAGTACGCCTTCAGGAACATGTCCTCCATGGTCTTTAATTAAAACATCGATATCGGCTTTTCTGGGCCATCGGCCAAGACCGGTTATGGTTATGACTTTCCCATCAGAGGGGTCCCTTATCATAATTGGGGCTACCCCGGCAAAATTTACTAAATCGCTTTGGACTACTCCAAGGACCATCGCTGCTGCCACACCAGCATCGACGGCATTGCCTCCAGCTTCTAATACATTTAATCCAGCCTGAGTGGCTGCAGGGTGACCTGCGGATATCATGTGTTTATGACCTGTAGCCATTAGTCGTGTGCTACCCATTGTGTGCTCCTTGAAATTTCAAATATTACCTAGACCTAGATGTATCATCGTGTAGTGTGTTTCAAAAATAAGTTGGGGGTATTTTTATGGATAATAAAAACTTAATTTCGCGGCATATGCCAGAAGAAATAAAACAGGCTGTAGGCGCTGATCGGGCAGAAGTTGCAATCAAGATGGCAAATGCAGCAGCGCAAAGACTGGATCGTGATAATCAAATATTTGAGGAACCGTCGCATGTTTACCGCGCGGTTAGCTGGGTAGCGAAAAAATGACAGAACTTCATTGGTTAGAAGCCCACGAAGCAGCGGAATTAATAGCAACCAAAAAGCTAACCTCATTAGAGTTGACTAAAGCATTATTAGATAGAATAGAGAGGTATGACCAGGGGCTTAATGCCTTTTTAACACTACGTCCTGACCAAGCTTTGAAAGACGCGAATAGGGCAGACGAGGCTGTGAATAAAAATGAACCAATAGGCCCACTACATGGTGTTCCCTTTGCGTTGAAAGACATTATCGATGCCGCTGAATGGCCCACTACAGCCCATTCGCAGCTCCTTGCTGATAATATCGCACAAAATGATGCTGAAGTAACTGCACGACTTAAGAAAGCAGGGGGAATTTTGCTTGGTAAATTATCAACCCATGAATTTGCGCTTGGTGGACCTTCATTCGATCTTCCCTGGCCACCTGCCAGAAACGCTTGGGGGCGGGAATATTTTCCTGGGGGCTCTTCTAGTGGATCTGGTGCCGCAGTGGCCGCTGGTTTTGTTCCAATAGCACTAGGCTCCGATACGGGTGGATCAGTGCGGAACCCAGCCTCTATGAATGGACTTCTTGGGATGAAAGCGACTTATGGTCGCGTAAGTCGGAGAGGTGTTGTGCCCTTATCGTTTTCTCTCGATCATGTGGGACCCCTGACCCGTTCTGTGAAGGATAATGCTTTAGCTCTATCTGTGATTTCTGGTTTTGATGAAGAGGACCCTGGGAGCGCTGATACTATCACACCTGATTTCTCCAAGTATCTTGGCGCAGGGATCAAAGGGCTTAAGATAGGTATTATAAGGCATTTTTATAAAGAGGATATGATTGCAAGTGACGAGATGTCTTCTGGACTCGAAGAAGCCTTCGCTTTTTTAGCTCGGAATGGTGCCGAGCTTGAAGAAATCAAAACGCGTCCTCTTATCGACTTTGCCACATGTAATCGTATTATTTTACTATCAGAGGCCTGTGCAATTCATCAGAAGTGGTTGATTGAGAGAACTGGGGAATATGGCGAGTCTTTATTAACCAGATTGTTACCTGGTACTGTCTTCAACGCGGTAGATTACGTCCAGGCAGTTAGAACTAGGGCTCGGTATGCGGCAGAGTTCAATCAAAATTTTAAAAAATTTGATGCTATTGTAACGGTGAATAATATGGAAGTAGCGTTTCCAATAGAAGACCGAGCTGCTTGTGAAAAATATTATTCTAGACAAGCACGAACTCCGTTTAATGTGACTGGTAACCCGGCCCTTGCAGTACCGATTGGTTTTAATAATGGCGGATTGCCAATGTCTATGCAGATTGTGACAAATCAATTTGACGAAGCAATGGCGTATCGAATAGCTGCGTTCTACGAAAAACATACAAACTGGACAAAAACACATCCTGATTTAGATAAAACGGCTGCCTTGCCAGTGAATTAGATCTAGAGGTTTTTTAACTGCTATTAGTAATTTTACTTTGGGTCGTAGAAATAACCCTAACTTATCTTCCATAATTTAAAGAATAGAAAGTGCAGAATAATGTGGTTCATTGGTGTCGATGTTGGAGGAACCTTTACTGATTTTCATGCAATGAACATCAGTGATGGACGAGTTTGTTTGCATAAGACTCCATCTACACCCAGTGACCCTTCGGAGTCTATTATAAATGGGCTAGGAACTTTACTTGAAGATAATGAGATCGATGTGAAAGATGTTATCCGTCTAGCACATGGGACTACGGTGGCTACAAATGCCTTGATTCAGAGGCGTGGAGGAAAGGTCGCTGTTGTTACAACAGAAGGATTTAAAGACTTATTGGAAATAGGCCGACAAATAAGACCAAAAATGTATGACCTCAAAGCAGATAACCCGCTCCCGCTATCAGATAGGCATATGCGGTTTGAAATAACGGAAAGAGTCGGTTCAAAGGGACAAATAATCAAACCACTTTCAGATGATTCGATCAAGAATATCATAAAAATTGTCAATGAATCAAAAGCAGATGCTTGTGCGGTGTGTCTCTTGTTTTCCTTCCTGATGCCCGAGCACGAAAAAAAAATTGCTGATGAACTGCGCAAGAGTATCCCAGGTTTGCATGTATCATTATCTGCGGAAGTGCAGCCAGAGTTTAGAGAATATGAACGATTTTCAACCACTTTATTAAATGCTTACTTACAACCTATGATTGGCAGATATATGCAATCACTAGGTGAGAAATTTACAAGGAAAGCTCCAAATGCAAGGCTTGGGATTAATCAATCTAGCGGTGGGTTAATGTCGGTAGAGCGTGCCGGCGCAATGCCAATTCGTACCGCATTGTCAGGGCCGGCTGCAGGAACTGTCGGAGCTATTTACCAGGCAAAGTTGGGGAAAAAGCCAAATATAATTACACTAGATATGGGAGGTACAAGTGCTGACGTTGCATTGATCCAGAATTATGAATCAGGAATTGGATATAATAGGATGGTAGCTGATTTTCCAGTAAGGCTTCCAATGATTGATATTCATACGGTTGGAGCTGGTGGCGGCTCAGTCGCCTGGTTTGATAAGGATAACCTTATGAAAGTGGGGCCATTGAGTGCGGGTGCTGAACCTGGACCAGCATGTTATAGTCGTGGCGGGACAGAGGCTACTGTTTCTGATGCTAATTTAATTCTGGGACGCTTGCCTGATTCACTGATTGGGGGTGCAATGGTTCTTGATATACAGAAAGCTAAAACTGCAATTTTGCCAATAGCAAAGAGGCTTGGGTTTTCGATTGAGAGAACGGCGCATGGGATCCTTGGTATTGTCGTCTCAAATATGGTGAGAGCCATACGTGTCGTTTCTGTAGAGAGAGGACATGATCCGCGTGACTTCAGTTTAATGGCTTTTGGCGGCGCGGGTGCTCTTCATGCCACTCATGTTGCCAGAGAATTAGATATAAAGGAAATTATCGTTCCTCCATCTCCTGGTATACTTTGCGCGCAGGGTTTGGTCGTCTCTGAGCTTAAGGAAGATTTTGTTGTAACGAGACGAATGCCATACGATCACGATACTTTTCAAAATGTACAAGGCGATTTGAAAGACTTAATAGATCGTGCTGAAAAATGGTTTGGTGAAGAAGATATATCGACAGAGGATCGTGTGATCCGAATAAGCTTTGATATGCGGTATGTCAGACAAAACTTCGAGTTGACGATCGCTTGGGTAGAAAATATAGGACCGTTAGTTTTAGAAAGTTTGCCTTCCTTAGAGGTCTTACTGAACCGGTTTTATGAACAACATGAAAGAACGTATGGTCATTATACGGAAAAAGACCCGATCGAAATTGTTAATATACGATTGATGGCTTTAGGTCGATCTTCGCCAAAAATTGATTTACTAGAAGAAGAACCGATGGTTAATTTACCTGATCCGGTATCTATGAGATCGGTTTGGTTTGAAGCCGATAAATCTACCAAAACACCAATATATTCACGCAATGATTTACTATTTGGTCACGTGCTCTTGGGCCCCGCAATTATTGAGCAATTGGATGCAGTGACGGTCATTTGTCCAGGAGATGAAGTTAAAGTTGATGGCTCTAGAAATCTAATAATTAAGGTTCAAGCATGAATAAAGAAACAGTGAAGCCCGACCCCGTTACTATCGAAATAGTATCTAATGGCCTTCAATCGATAGTAGACGAAGCATTCATTGCCCTGATGAAAAGTGCTTATTCGACTAATATAAAAGAACGGCATGATCATTCGTGTGCGATTGTAGATCGAAACGGGCGACTTGTTGCACAGGCTGCCAATAGTATCCCAGTACATATTGCTTCCGTTCTTGGGCAGATGCAGGCCATATTCAAAAAATTTCCGTTAAAGGAAATAGATGAAGGGGATATTTTTGCTGCCAATGACCCGCACGAAGGAGGAGGAACACATCTTCCTGATGTTAGCTTAGCTATGCCTGTTTTTTTCAAAAGTCGATTGCTGGGATTTGTTTGCAATATTGCGCATCACGCAGACATAGGCGGTATGTCCCCAGGATCCATGGCAGGAGGCATGAAAGAAATTTATCAGGAAGGTTTGCGAATACCGGTCGTTAAGCTCTTTAGAAAAGGAAAATTAGATCAGGATATTTTTGATATTCTGTTATTAAATGTTCGGGTGCGAGAGGAGCGTCGGGGAGATTATAATGCGCAATTTTCAGCATTACATTTAGCAGCCAGGCGTCTATTCGAAATGGTAAATAAATATTCGGGCGATTTGATTACGAATGTTTTTGATGAAATCATAGAGAGAACTTATGAGAGGATGCTCTCAGCTATAAGATTGGTGCCTGATGGCATATATCATTTTGAAGACGTGATGGATGATGATGGTAGAGAAGCTATAAACGTCCCTATAAAGTTAACTGCAACTATAAAAGGAAAATCAGTATTATTTGATTTCGATGGCACGTCTCCACAAACACCAGGAAATATTAATATACCACTGCATGGCACGAAAGCTGCTGTTTGCTATGTTTTAAAAGCTATGTTGGATCCAGATATCCCCAACAATCAGGGGGTTTTAGATGCTGTCGAGGTGGTTGCCCCTATGGGAACGATGGTAAGCTGTATTGCGCCAGCTTCAGTTGCGGCTAGGGCGCATACCTCCCAGAGAATAATCGACGTCGTTATCGGAGCGTTATCGCCCGCATTACCAGCATCTGCTGTTGGTGCTGCCAATGGTGCAAATACAATGGCCGTTTTTGCGGGAAATAGTCCAGAAACTGGAGAGCCTTATGTTTATTTAGAAACTCTTGGTGGAGGGTTTGGAGGTAGAAATGATCGCGATGGTAAAGATGGTGTTCAAGTCCATATAACCAATACCTCAAATTTACCAATAGAGGCGATAGAAATGGAGTATCCGTTGCTCGTGGAGCGATATGGTTTTATTCCAGATTCAGGCGGTGCTGGTCAATATCGTGGTGGGCTTGGGCTTCAACGAGTTGTCCGTCCTATCGGACATACATGTACATTTAATGGAGTTGGGGAGAGATTTAGAAATAACCCTTGGGGAATTTTTGATGGATGCCCAGGCAAAAGCGGCAGTTTTTGGTTGGAAGAAGATAATAAGCACCCTGTACAGCTACCTCACAAACCACCAGATATGTCGTTGAAAACAAATCAGGCTCTAGTGGTTAATACCCCAGGGGCTGGCGGTTATGGGGACCCGGCGAAAAGACCGAAGGAATTAATAGACGTCGATAAACTTTCTGGAAAATTTAGTGATGAATTCCTGAAAGAATTTTACGAAAATTAGGCTCTATAAATAAGAAATTATGGTGTGCCGTTTAAATATTTGCCCTTAGTTATTTTGTTATTCGAATTAACGGGGTAATTTTATGATTGCGATTCGCGTACAGCTACTCTCTCATGGAACACCATAAAATATTCTAAAAGTATCATCGTTTCCTGGACATACGGTAAGGCTCTTGCAAAATTTATCAAGAAGCTTAATTTTCTTGGGAGAAAAAATGATCGTACCTAAAAAGGTTACCGGTTTGCAATGAGCGCGTTATTGAAGACAGTCTAAATGGATCTCTCTAAAATTGGACAATTAAGAATAAAGAATGAAACAGAGACCAAAGTCTTTGCTGAGGAGGTAGCTGCTTTTGCAGATGTTGGCGATGTTATTTGTCTATTTGGTGGGCTAGGTGCAGGGAAAACAAATTTCTCCCGTTCGTTCATAAGAAGTCTAACAAGACCCGATCAAGATGTACCGAGCCCTACCTATACACTTGTTCAAAGCTATGAAATTCAAAAGCAATCAAATTTGATTGCGATTTGGCATTTTGATCTCTATCGGATCTCCGAAGAATTAGAAATTATGGAGCTAGGAATAGAGGATGCTTGTTCTGATGGGATTGTTCTAATTGAGTGGCCGGAAAATGCGTTAAGGCTTCTACCGGAGAGAAGGTTAGAAATTCATTTTGGGTTTTCACAACACCACGAAGAGCGAATATTAACGCTACGTGGCTCAGAGCAATGGCATAATCTTAATATAAAAAATATAGGGGTGTTTTAGCTTGAAGATGGAAGTCCAGGAAAGTGAACAGAGATTATCACTTCTCCAAAAATTTTTGTGGGAAAATGAGCTAGGGGGTTTTCGAACCACCCCATTAGCCGATGATTGTTCTTTTCGTCGTTACTTTAGAGCTACGTTAAATGATGCCAGTTTTGTGGTAATGGATGCTCCCCCAGAAAAAGAAAATACTAAGCCGTTCATAAAGGTTTCTGAATTATTAAATGGATATGGTTATAGCGCTCCAAAAATTATCAAAGTAGATCCTGTGAACGGGTTTTTAATCCTGGAAGATTTTGGGGATGAAACATATACAAAAGCGCTATCCCAGAACAAAGGTGAGATGGATTTATATCGTCTAGCTATCGATTTACTAATAGATTTGGGGAGAAGAAACTATTCAGAGGAGATCAACTTTCTACCAGTTTATGATCGACCCAAGTTATTAGAAGAAGTGCTACTATTTATAGATTGGTATTTAATACCAAGATTAAAAGTTCCTATTTCAGATTTAAAACGTAAAGAATTCCTGTCGATATGGGATGCGTGTCTTGATGACCTTGTTGAGGGATCGCAGAACGTATTAGTTTTGAGAGACTATCATGTTGATAACCTAATACACTTGTCAGACCGCAATGGTTTGAGAGCATGCGGCCTGCTTGATTTTCAAGATGCGGTTCAAGGACCCGCTAGCTACGATTTGGTTTCTTTACTTCAGGACTCCAGGAGAGATATTAATCCCTCTCTCAGAACTAAAATGCTCGATAGATATTTCAATGGTATGGCAGGAAAGCTCGACCCAGAGAATTTCATGACTTCGTTTTATGCGCTTGGAACGCAGCGTGCACTCAAAGTATTTGGAATATTTACCAGGCAGTCGTTAAAATATGGAAATCACCAATATTTAGTTCATATTCCGAGGTTATGGCACCATACTTTGAAGAATTTAAGTATGCCTCAATTGAGGCCTATAAAGGATTGGTTGCTAAATAATGTTTCTGAGGATGCAATAAATGCTGAAATCGCGTCGAATACTTAGGCTGTATAATGTTCCTAGATAGACTTCCAGTTAACTCCTGTGTCATCCCCAATAGTGCGATGATTCTGGCCGCAGGACTTGGTAAGAGGATGCTTCCCCTTACCGAGCGCATACCCAAGCCAATGCTGGTTATTTCGGGCTTGACCATCCTTGACAGAGCTATAGAGCATCTATTGAAAGCAGGTGTAAAAAAAATAGTGATAAACACGTCTCATCTAGCGGCGAAGCTTGAAGAGCACATAATTAGACGGAGCGATAGTCGTCTGGTCTTATCTACTGAAGAGGAGTTGCTAGAAACAGGTGGAGGTGTAAGGAGGGCTTTACCTTCGCTGGGTAAGGAAGCATTTTATGTAATTAATGGTGATAGTGTATGGGTGGATGGGATGAAGAGCCCACTTTTGCGGTTAGCAGAGACCTGGGATGCAAATCAGATGGATGTTTTGCTAATGTTAGCCCCGTCATCAAGTATTCAAAATTTTCAAGGGTTAGGCGATTTCACTATGGATCAACTGGGTAGATTATCACGCCGATCAGAAAAAAATGTTGCTCCTTTTTCATACATGGGGATTTCGATTGTCAATCCGGCTATTCTTTTAGATGCCCCAGAGGGTGCTTTTTCTTTGAATTGGGCATATGACCGCGCTATTACGTCTAATCGATTATATGGCATAGTGCATGATGGACTTTGGTATCATATTAGCACTCCAACCGATTTAGAGTTAGCTCGCAGTCGGTTCATAAATGGTCACTCTCCGCCTGTTCCATTTTTCTGAGACAATGAATGTCTAAATATAATATTTTCTCGATCGATAACGATTTACCGTTTGTAGACACATTGGTCTCTGGTTTATGGACAAGAATAAATAAAGACTTAACCAGATTACGAAAATCAATGATTTTTGTGCCGCACCGCCGGGCTGTTAGAGTTTTTGAAGATGCTTTCGTTCGGCTAATGGATGGTAAAGCGGTAATTTTGCCTCAAATAAATGCTATAGGGGATGCTGACGACACCGAGCAGATAGAATTAAGTGAAATAGCGAGCCACGAAACTGATAGCGGTGTTCCCATTCCTGCGATTCCCAATTTAAGAAGGCAAATACTTTTAACACAACTCATAAGAAGATATCTTGAGGCAAATTCTTCGGATGAAAAGATTAGTAGTTTTAAGGAGGCAACCCTTTTTCAAGCCAGCCGTCTAGCTGATGATCTTTCTAAATTGCTTGACCGAATGCAGACAGAGAATATTCCATTTAATGAACTGGAGGGACTTGCTCCAGATATTTATGCAGAACATTGGCAAAAAACGATTACCTTTTTAAAGATAATCACAGAAGCATGGCCCAAAATTCTGAAGGATGAAGGCGCCATTGATCCGGCTACTCATAGAAATGAAAAATTGAATGGAATAATATCTTTCGTAAAACAACAAACATTGGAAGACCAAATCATCGTAGCAGGTTCTACTGGGAGTATACCGGCAACAGCTGATTTTATGCGTGTTGTAGCTAGTCTACCAAATGGAGCAGTAGTATTGCCAGGGTTAGATAAGAGTTTGAGTAATAGTGCGTGGGAGGCGGTTTTGAATGATATTACTCATCCGCAGCACGTTTTAAGCAAATTATTGTTTAAACTATCTATAAGTTCTGGTGACATCTCAGATTGGCTGTCACCAGATCACAGTGTATCTCTTTCCAGGATGCAAAAGAGCCGGATGCGATTGATGTCAGAAGTAATGAGACCAGCAATAACTACAGAGCACTGGCATAATTTAAATTCAAATTTTATCTCTGGTGGTGACTTGGACGGCATCACTCTCCTCGAATGCCGCGATTTTCAATCAGAGGCAAGCACGATCGCTTTAATTCTCAGAGAGACACTGGAAACGAGCGGTAAAACAGCTAGTCTTATAACCTCCGATCGATCGCTAGCGCGTAGAGTAAAATCGGAAATGAAGCGATGGGGTATAAACATTGATGATTCTGCGGGTACTCCACTTGTGGAAACGCCGCTTTTGGTGTTCTGGCGGCTAGTAGGAAAAATGGTGGAAGAGGGATTAGCTCCTATACCGTTTTTAGCAACAATGAAACATCCTTTAGCTAGAGGTGGAAAACCCATAGGTGTTTTAAAAAAAAACATCAGACTGCTGGAAAGATTAATCTTCCGCGGCCCCCGACCACCTTGGGGGATTGATGGTTTAATTGAAACACTTCAACTATCCTTGAACAAAGATACGAAAAATTCCAATAGCTTGAACGCTACCGACAAAGAAAAAAGCGACCTATATGATTGGATAGTCTTGTTATCCTCTTCGATCAGGGAATTAGAGAAGTTAATAAAAAGCCCTTCCGTAAAAATAAAAGATATCTTTGAAAGGCATAATAACCTTGTAGAAATTCTTTTGGCTGGTGATTCAGAAAACTCTCCTGAGCAAGTATATTTTTCTGCACATAGAGAGCAGGTTACAGCAGCGTTCTCAGATATTTTTTCTATGAGCCATGATTTCCCTGAGATACCTGGATACGAGTATCTTTCGTTCTTAGAATCATTATTATCAAGCGCTACTTTTCGACCACCTTTTGGTACTCACCCACGGTTATCCATACTTGGCCCGCTAGAGGGACGGCTATTGCATTTTGATAGGGTCATCTTAGGAGGGTTAAATGAAGGAAGTTGGCCTCCTGAACCGCAAGCTGATCCCTGGATGAGCCGCCCGATGCGTTCTGCTATTGGGCTTTCATTGCCAGAAATTCGAATAGGGCAATCTGCTCATGACTTTGTTCAAGCATGTGGCACGGCAGAGGTTTTCTTAACCCGATCCAAACGAATAAACGGAACGCCAACAGTAGCCTCCAGATGGTTGTTGAGGATGTCGGCATTAATAAAATCACTTAACTATAACGATACGTTTAATAAAGCCAAAGGAGATTGGATCGGTTGGCAGGAGGCTCTCGATATGCCGAAGCAAAGTCGTCGGATATTGCCTCCACTCCCCAGACCTCTGTTATCTCAACGACCCAGATCTTTTTCGGTCACTCAGATAGGAACTTGGATCCGGAACCCTTATTCAATATATGCGCGAGAAATATTAAAGTTAAGACCACTAGATACACTTGATGCAGAACCTATAGCTGTTGATCGTGGAAATTTTACACACAAGGCGTTAGAAAATTTTATCAAGGCTGGAATTCCAGGTGACATTGAGGAAGCAAAAAAATCATTAATACAACATGGCCGTTCCGCATTTGGAACAAATTTAGATCATCCAGCTGTTTGGGCTTTTTGGTGGCCTAGATTTTTAAAAACAGCAGACTGGTTTGTTGAAATGGAGAAAAAAAAGAATACTATCATCACCAGAAACGCAGAGGTGCTTGGAAATATAACATTAAGTTTTCCATTTGGACCTGTAGAATTAAGAGCTAAAGCAGATAGAATTGATCAAGAGATCGGCAACGTATACACTATCATTGATTATAAAACAGGTGGTGTGCCTCCCAAAAGAGACCTGTTGTCAGGGTTAGCGCCACAATTGCCCCTTGAAGCCCTTATATTAAGGGAAGGCGGTTTTTCAGGAACCTCTTCGCACACTTGTGCACAGCTAAAATATATTGAATTAAAAGGAGGAAATCCTCCTGGGAGAGAGGAGTTATCTAAAGAAAATATTGATAACCTTATTAATATTACTGAGGAAGGTTTGAGAAGACTGATTTTAGCTTTTGACAATGATGACACACCATACCTAGCTCACCCTGACCCAAATAATAAATTGAATTATGATGATTATGAGCACCTTTCTCGATTTAAAGAGTGGTCCTCTTAGAAATGCCTTTAAATTCAGAAGTATTAACGACTGAGAAAGTAACATTAAAGTTACAACAAAATGCCTCGGATCCAAGTCTCTCTGTATGGGTAGGCGCATCTGCTGGATCGGGAAAGACAAAAGTACTCACCGATAGAGTTTTAAGATTACTGCTATCTGGAGCCCTACCTAATCGAATTCTGTGTCTTACATTTACTAAAGCTGCTGCTGCAGAAATGTCGACACGAATAGCTAGTCGTCTATCTGAGTGGTCGCTAGCTGCCGATGCTGAATTGGCTCGGGATTTAGAGCAGTTGTCTGGAAAATCTATAAAAATAGATGATTTAACCTGGGCGCGCAGATTATTTGCTACCGTTCTGGACTCGCCTGGAGGGCTACAGGTGCAAACTATTCATGGTTTCTGCCAATCTATCTTGCGCCGTTTTCCGTTGGAAGCTGGCCTGTCGCCCCAATTCGATGTCTTGGACGAAAGGACAGCAAAGGAACGTATGCGGACTGCTCGAGATGCTGTAATATCTGCCTCAAAAAAAAATCAACTATCTAGTATTCTGGAGTCTTTAAATGAGATTTCAGAACGCGCTTCAGAACGCACTGTATCTGAACTTATCGATGACCTTTTATCAGAAAGGTCAAAACTTCAAACTGCGGTGCGCTCAAGTGACGGTGTTGATGCTGTGTGTAAAATTATTAGAAAAGAATTAGGGTTGCAGGAAGACGAAACGCAAATTGCTTTATTAAACCAATTTGCATCGTTCACAGAGTTTGAGAGTGCCCAATTACGTATTGCCGCCGTAGCATTAGCCTCTGGCAGTCCTGCTGATATCAAAAACTCTCTGAAAATAATAAAGTTCTTGGAAATAAAAGAGCCCACGATCACAAGCTACCATGAATACCAGTCAGTCTTTTTAACCCAAAAAGATGAGATACGTTCGAGACTGGCGACTCAAAAGGTTATTAAGAAAAATGAAATGATTTTTGATATTTTAAATTTGGAAGCAAAACGGGTACAAAAACTTCAGCAAAGAATGAAATCTTTGGACTTGGCAATAAGAACGGAAGCGCTGATTAAACTATCCTATTCAGTATTAAGTTCATATGAAAAAACTAAAAACATCAATGCTTCAATAGATTATGATGATCTAATTTTTGCGACATATGAATTATTGCAACAAGTAGGGATCGCATCGTGGGTTTTATTTAAATTAGATGGTGGAATAGACCATCTGCTAATTGATGAGGCGCAAGACACAAATCCGGAACAATGGAAAATTATAGAAAAGTTAACCGATGAGTTTTTCTCACTAAGAGGTAATGCTGAGGTGCAATCGGAGGCTTCACGAACTATTTTTGCTGTAGGTGACATTAAGCAATCTATATTTAGTTTTCAAAGAGCTGATCCACAATCTTTTTTGGATATGAATTCAAAACTTTCAAAAAAGGTTACAATGTCTTCTGGAAACTGGCGTGGAATAAAGCTCGATATGTCGTTCCGATCCACTTCTGCTGTATTGAGTGTTGTGGATGCGGTGTTTAATTATAAAAAGGAAGATGGGCCAGCAGGATTGGGTGTTTTAGAAGAAACACAAAAAGGAGAATTTATCCCTATGCGGCATCAAGCCCATCGAAAAGGCCAAGAAGGACGCGTTGAGCTTTGGTCTCCTGAATTACCAAATCAATCAGAGAGACCCAGTACATGGGTTCTGCCTTTGAAGCAAAAAGAATATAACGAACCAAGTAAAAGATTGGCCCAAAAAATAGCTTCAAAAATAAACTGTTGGCTGACAGTAGGTGAAATCATAAAATCAAAAGATCGTCCGATACGACCAGGGGATATCATGATTCTTGTGCGTAGGCGTGGGAAGTTCGTAAATCAATTGGTGCGTGCGCTAAAAGAACTTGAAATCGATGTTGCCGGTGTTGATAGGATGATGTTAACCGACCAATTACCAATCATGGATTTAGTCGCGTTAGGACAATTCTTATTACTGCCAGATGATGATTTAAATCTAGCCATTGTTTTAAAGGGGCCGCTTATAGGTCTTAACGAAGAAGAATTGCTAAACCTTTGTTGGGATAGAAAAGAGGAGAGTTTGTGGTCGGAGTTATCAAAGCGAGCTCTAGCAGAGGATAATTTTTCGATGGCTCACACATTTTTAAGTGCCTGGTTAAAGCGAGCAGATTTTATGCCGCCATATGAACTCTTTTCTGAACTACTATGTTTGGGAGGGCGTAAGAAGATTACAGAGCGCCTTGGATTAGAGGCTAATGACTCGTTAGATGAATTTCTGACCCAGGCTATCGAATTTGAGCGTGTGAATATTCCATCGCTACAAGGTTTTCTTCACTGGCTAGCTTCAGCCGATTTTGAAGTTAAACGTGATCTTGAGACAGGTCAAGCCAATCAGGTTCGAATACTCACTATTCATAGTTCCAAGGGCTTACAAGCACCAATAGTTTTTCTTCCTGATACTATGTCTCCCCCGCATAAAACTCCGAGTGTTTTATGGAAAGAAACGTCTAATGGTATTTCAGTACCATTTTGGGCGCCAAATAAAAAGACGGACAATTCAATAACGTCTTTGTTACGTGAAGATGCAATAGACAAAAGAGATAGGGAGTATAGGAGACTCTTGTATGTGGCTATGACACGTGCAGAGGATAGACTTTACGTATGTGGTTGGGGAACTGAAAAAAATAAATCGGAGCTGAGCTGGTATAAAATGATTGAATCTGGTCTGATTCCGTTAGCTGAGAAAGTTTGTGATAAAATTATTTTCAAGTCGCCTCAATCCGAGCCTCCGGATGACAAAAGCCAATTGGAGCTCTCTAAAGTCAGTTGTGAAAATTTACCCAAATGGGCCATATCAGATGTTTCTGAACTACTGGTGGGGGGAGTGGCCATTCAGCCCTCAAAAATATTGGAGAGTAACTCGACGAAAAGTTTATTACGCAACTCTCATTCTAAGGAATTGGAGGCAGGTAAATTTATTCACTATTTATTAGAATATCTTCCCCAGGTCAAAGAGCGGGATCGAGAGGCGTATGCAAAAATTTATCTAGCACAGCCTGTTCATGGGATTGGGGTAAAGGATCAGAGAGAGTATGTAACGACTGTGTTGAAGGTTTTGAATGATAGGCACTGTAAAAGTATCTTTGCTCCGGAAGCCATAACTGAATCCCCTATTTCTGGAAATCTAGTTGAAGATGGTAAAACATATAATGTCTCAGGTCGGATAGATCGATTGTTAATAAATGATCATGAGATAAAAATTATTGACTTTAAAACCAATAAAATTATCCCTAGTTCTCATTCAGCAGTACCCGATAGTTATAAAAAACAACTAGCAATTTATTATAGATTAGTTAGACAAATATATCCTACCCATCAAATTAGCTGTATAATACTCTGGGTGGAAAAACCGATGATTATGGAACTCGTGTCAAATGATATGGAGTCAATGAAAATATTTTAATAATTCGTGTTTTCATTTATTTTTTTATTATTATATAGTTATTTATTACTAGTTTAGTGCCTAACTTGGCGAAAATCAGCAGGAGGAAATTGATGTCAACGATAAAGGTAACAGATGAAAGTTTTTCTGCTGATGTACTAAAGGCGGATAAGCCCGTGCTAGTCGATTTTTGGGCGGAGTGGTGTGGCCCGTGCAAAGCCATAGCTCCGGCGCTTGAAGATATTGCACAAAACCTAGGGGAACGTATAAAAGTAGTTAAAATCAATATAGATGACAATCCAGCTACGCCCTCGACATATAATGTCAAAGGTATACCAATGTTGATGCTATTCAAAGATGGAGAGGTTACTGCTACCAAAATGGGCGCGCTTCCGCCACAAAAACTAACAGAATGGGTTGAGGACGCATTGGACTAGGTCACTTATGTTGTAATTCAGTTAAATCTAAAAATGTTCCTTTTACTTTAACTGTTGTCGGCAAGCACTGACCCGGACAAGTACAGTGAACCATAAATCAAGATAAGTCTTTTCCCAGTAGATAAGGAAATTATGTTCTTTATTGCCTTGGTCACAGTGTCAGCGGGGTTGGCACGGAAGCCCATGGATTTTGCAGTGTGAGCAACTAATTCTCGTGAAGCGCTATTCGCCTGCTCAGGTATTCTTACTGTCTGTACTAGATCAATTATATTAATAAATGGTTGAAGTAACGCTTTTATTTCTCTATTGCTCAAACATCCAAAAACCATGTGAATGGATAGACAAGGGTTTTTAATTTTCCAGTTCCGTATCGTGTGTGCGATCAAAAGGCTAGCGTTTTGATTATGTCCTCCGTCAATCCACAACTCTACGTTTGTTGGCAGTATGTTTATCAATGGTCCTTCGTTAATTTTTTGAAGCCTCGCTGGCCATTTTACTGTCAGTAATCCCTGATCTATTGACCCATTCTTAATAGGTAATACTTCTTTTAAGTAATGGGTTGCTGCTATAGCAATCCCAGCATTTTGGATTTGATGAATGCCTTTTAAGTTAGGTTTCTCAAAATAACTTGTCGAACCTTCTACCTCGAACTTTATAGCACTTTTTGTTTCAGTAATGTTCCAATCTCGTTGAAATATGAACAGTGGTGAGCCAGTTTCTTCAGCCTTTAATTTTATAACTTTAAGCGCCTCGGGGCCTTGTTGCCCGATAATAGCAGGTCTTTTCTCTTTTAATATACCGGCTTTTTCGTACGCAATTTTTTCCAGAGTATCCCCTAAGTATTGTTGATGATCGAGTGAAATAGGTGTAATAATTGATAAAATAGGATTGCTAACTACGTTTGTAGCATCAAACCGACCACCAAGTCCGACTTCAAGTAGAAGTAAATCAGCCTTAATTTTTGAAAACACTAGTAATCCCGCTGCAGTGATAATCTCAAAAAACGTTATTTCAGCTCCTGCGTTGGCGTTCTCACACTCAGTTAAGGTTTGTATTAGAGACTTTTCAGTTATTTCCTTTCCAGCGATTATAAATCGCTCGTTTAAATGTACAAGATGTGGTGAGGTATAGGCGTGTATGGAGAGACCTGCAGCATTTTGGATGGACCGAAGGATCGCTATTGTAGATCCTTTTCCATTTGTTCCTGCCACATGAATAACTGGTGGTAATCGTTTTTGCGGATTATCGAGAGCATTTAATAAATTGTTTAACCGATCAAGCGATAGATCAATTATCTTTGGATGTAATCGCTCTAACCGTTCGATGAGTTTTCTGGATATCATCTTAGTTTTGACACTACACATTATTTATTTATCTGAGGGATCATCAAAATACTTAAGATACTTGATAGTTTTTCCTTGATCTGAAGCCTGCTTACAACCATGTCAACCATACCATGATCTAAAAGATGTTCAGCACATTGAAATCCTTCTGGAAGCTTCTCCCTAATAGTCTCCGTAATAACACGTTGCCCTGCAAACCCAATAATTGCTCCAGGTTCGGCGATATGGATATCCCCCAGCATTGCAAATGATGCAGTGACCCCGCCTGTGGTTGGGTTGGTCAGGACTACGATCAAAGGCAGGCCTGCTTCTTTTACCATTTGAGTAGCAATAACGGTTCTTGGTAGTTGCATTAAAGAAAGTATTCCCTCTTGCATACGGGCGCCACCAGAAGATGGGAAGATAATCAAGGGAGCCTTTTTACTGACTGCTAGTTCTGCAGCCTTTAGAATAGCATTACCAACCGCTATTCCCATCGACCCTCCCATAAACTCAAAAGAGAAAACGGCTGCTACCATCTCCAGTCCATTTAATTCTCCCTCAGCTATAACTATAGCGTCATCCTGACTTGTTCTCGTTCTGGCCTCTCGTAATCTGTCAGAATATTTCTTTATATCTCTAAACTTAAGCGGGTCGGAGTTTAATTGTTTTTCTAATTCAATAAGTGTTAAAGTATCTTTATCAAATAGTGACTTTAGACGCGCTTTTGCATTCAGTTTGAAGTGATAACCACAGCTTGTGCATACTTGTAAATTATCTTCTAGCTGTCGATGAAAGATCATTTCTCCACAACCAGGGCATTTAGTCCAAAAATTTTCTGGAACCTCTCTAGGTTGAACTAATGCTTTAATTTTTGGTAAAACAGAATTTGTTATCCAATTCATGGGGTAATACACTTCTCACAATTATTATTGCTATATAATTTAATTATAACTGAGGCTTAGGCCTAATTCCGGAAGCCAAATCTTGCACTAGTGCGAGCGCATCTTCAACAGTTTTGGCGTTACCATTTCCATTGGCATCGAGGCTCTTTTCTATTACGTCTACAACTGCAGACCCGACAATTGCCGCATCAGCAATTCTTGTTATTTCGGATACATCTTGTTTTGTTTTTATGCCAAAGCCAACCGCGATTGGTAACTCAGTATGACTTTTAAGGCTTTTTACCGAATTTCTGACGCCCTCAATTGCAAATGATTGTGTTCCTGTAATGCCCATTATGGAGACGTAATATATAAACCCGGAGGCATTCTTTAAGATAACTGGCAGGCGCTCATTATCGCTTGTTGGCGCTGTTAATCTTACAAAAGGTAGCCCGTGTTTTATAGCAGGGAGGCAAAGTTCTCCATCTTCCTCTGGAGGTAAATCTACTACTATGAGACCGTCTGCACCGGCTGCGATGGCTCGATTTAAGAAATTCTCAGCACCATAGTTATAAATTGGGTTATAATACCCCATTAAAATCAGTGGTGTATTATTATCTGTCTTACGGAACACTTCGACCATTTCAAGTGTTCGCTTCAATGAGCCGCCAGCTTTCAAGGCGCGTAAACCCGCAGCTTGGATTGTCGGGCCGTCTGCCATCGGGTCTGAAAAAGGCATGCCAAATTCGATCATATCCGCACCTGCAGCAGGCAGACCTCTTAATATGTCCTGTGATATTTGAAGACTGGGATCAGAGGCTGTGATAAAAACACCAAGTCCCCCTCTCTTTTCATTCGAAAGCTTTTCAAATAATAATTTTATGCGCTGCTCTTTATAGTATGTCAAAGTTTTCCCATTTCTTCTAAGCGTGGTAATACCGCCTCCAAGTCCTTATCACCTCGACCACATAGATTCATCACAACTATATGCTGCTTTGGCAGAGACCTAATTATTTTTTCTATGTAAGCAAGAGCATGACTTGGCTCTAGGGCAGGTATAATACCCTCCATTTTAGAACATAATGCGAATGCCTCTAAAGCTTCGTTATCAGTAGCACTAACATATTTTACTCTACCTGTTTCGAATAACCAAGAGTGTTCGGGCCCAATTCCTGGATAGTCTAATCCTGCCGAGATAGAATGTGCTTCTGTTATCTGACCATCTATGTTTTGCAGTAAATAAGTACGGTTCCCATGTAAAATACCGGGCTTACCACCAGCCAGAGATGCAGCATGTTGATTACTATCTATACCATGTCCAGCTGCTTCTACGCCTATAATTTCTACATCATCATCAAGGAATGGGTGAAATAAACCAATAGCATTAGAACCGCCTCCAATACATGCAACCAAAGTATCTGGCAATCGACCCTCTGCTTCGAACATTTGCTGTTTAGTTTCCTCCCCTATTATACACTGAAAGTCCCGCACCATTTGGGGATAAGGATGTGGTCCTGCAACGGTTCCAATTATGTAAAAGTGTGTTTCAGCTTTCGAGACCCAGTATCTCAATGCCTCATTCATCGCATCCTTTAATGTTGCAGATCCGGATGTAACAGAATGGATTTTAGCTCCTAGAAGACGCATACGATCAACATTAGGTTTTTGCCGAATAACATCTTCTGCACCCATAAAAACTTCGCACTCCAAATTAAAAAGTGCACAGGCTGTAGCGGTAGCCACTCCATGCTGTCCTGCACCTGTTTCAGCGATGATTTTTGTTTTCCCCATTCGGCGAGCTATAAGTGCTTGACCCATTACGTTATTTATTTTGTGGGCTCCGGTATGATTTAGTTCATCTCTTTTGAAGTATAGTTTCGCTCCCTGAAAATGGTCGGTTAACCTGCTGGCAAAATAAAGTGGGCTGGGTCTTCCAATATAATGTTTGCGGTAATACTCCAGCTCGCTCCAAAAAAGAGGATCAACTTTAGCTCTTTTCCAGGCAGCCTCCACTTCAAGGATAAGGGGCATAAGTGTTTCCGCAACATAGCGGCCTCCAAATATACCAAAATGACCATTTTCGTTAGGGCCTTCTCGTAAGGTGTTTGGGGGACTCGTTACTGACATTAGGATTCCTTAAATCATATAGGGGTTGGTCTAACTAAAAAACTTAGACTTTATCGGTGCGATTTAGATGCGTTTGTTCGGAAGTAAGCTCATTAATTTTTTGCATAAAGCGCTCTATTTTCTGAGTATTTTTTTTACCTGGTTTATCCTCCACACCCGATGACACATCAACAGCAGTACTGCCGGTGACTTTAAGAGCATCTTTAATATTACTTAAGTTTATGCCCCCAGAGAGAAACCATGGTTTCTCACATTTGAATGATTTAAGGAGAGACCAGTCGAACCTTATGCCATTCCCTCCTGGCAAAGAGTTTTGAGTAGCTAATGGTGGTTTTGCATCAAAAAGAAAAATATCGCTACAATCACTGTATTGTCCAATTGATTCTATATCCTTTTCACTAGCTACCTTAATTGCTTTCATAATTGGTAGGTTGAACTTTTCACGGATTTGGCCAATCCTACGTGGTGTCTCTGCACCATGTAATTGCAAAATATGGGGGGATAAGTTTTCAACGACCTCCCTTATTAATTCGTCATTAGGATCCACAAACACACCTACACGCTTAATTCTATTGGGACTGAAGAATGCTGCATGCCCAGCCTCCCGCGGGGTCACTGAGCGCGGGGATGGTGGATAAAAAATGAATCCAAGATGAGTTGCCCCAGCGGTTACAGCCGCGTTAACGGAATGTTGGCTGGTTAGTCCGCAAAATTTTACGTCAACATTATATCCCATCTATATCGCCCTATTTTTCTTAATTTTTCATCAATTGTTTTAACGCAAAGCCTTGGGTTGTTCTTTTGTTTTCACATAATATCTGAAAATAGCTCGGCCCCATCCTACAACATACCCAAAAAGGAAACCAGATACCAACACGATCAAGCTAAAGAGATAAACTGGAATTTCTAGAGCCCAAGGCAGCGGCCAAAAAAATATTTCGATATTTTGCTTATTTGATATTGAAAAAATTACCATAAAAAGGGTGAGTGGAGGCGCAATTATCCATTTAATGCCTTTAGCCCAAAACCTCCGATTATTCATTATTGTCTATAATCATCTTTGCAACTTGCGAATTATTTTCAAGGTTACTTTCTAAAAGACCTTCAACTACTCCGACGCGGTCCTCAGAGCAGCGGTTTTGTGACATCTTAAGTTTCCCTGTGATATTATCGATTTTTATCTCTAAACCAACAATTGATTTTGTCATTTTACTATATTGTTTGTCAGGAAGCATGTCTGTTGACCATTTGATTTGATCTGATGTTTTAGCTTCTTCCTTCTGTGTTAAACGGGAGAGAAGTTCTACTAGCGCTTCGTCGGTTAATATTGTTACTCGGCCTTGCACAAAAACTGCGGAATAATTCCATGTTGGGACTTGATTTTCATTTTGGTACCAGCGTGGAGAGATATAAGCATGTGGGCCTGTGAAAATAGCGGTGACCCGAGTTTCGGCGATATCACCCCAAATGGGGTTTGCTTTTGCTACGTGGCATTGGAGAGCGCCATTAGGGGTAGTTTGGCGATTAAGTAAAAATGGCAAGTATGTAACCATTACGTTGCTAGCTTTTGAGATTAGGAGCTGCCCGAAGCTGTATTCATCTATAAAATCATGCTTATTCTTTAAACCGTGCATTACAAAATGTTCAGGCAAATAAGTTATAGACATATAACCCTCTATCAAAAAGACAACCAAGCCCTTCTTAACTATAGGATAACCGTAGTATTTAAACTAAGGAGCCGTATTGGAGGCTAAAGCTTATGGATTCAATTTTTCACGAAGCTGTTTGCCTGTTTTAAAGAACGGAATATTTTTTTCTGTTACTTCAACCGAGTCCCCAGTTCTCGGGTTTCTTCCTGTTCTTGCGTCCCGTTGTTTCGTTGAGAAAGCTCCAAACCCTCTCAACTCAACTCTATCTCCATGTTCTAAAGCATGCGTAATTTCCTCAAAAACTGTTGCTACCAAAGTCTCTATGTCTCTTTGGTACAAATGAGGATTGGCATCTGCTAGTTTTAAAATCAGTTCAGACTTGGTCATTTAAATACCCCATCTGTTAAAAACTTTTGAATATCTAGTCATTCATTTTGAATGACTAGATTATTTGATAAAAATGACAGCCTAACGTTACGCAGTCAAGGCCAGCATCGAGTTGTCGATCAGTGTCCAAGAACTAGACTGACGATCAGGTAGAACGATTTTATCAATTTTTGTAAGGACTACCTGTTCTGTCTCCTAATTGTCATCGGTCTTACCTGTCCCGTCTCTCTCTCTCA